>Ga0325403_1001848_pt1 | contig 18176 bp, 10 predicted proteins | sample PopdelMetagenome_19_FD_205665 | JGI IMG/M metagenome (GOLD analysis project Ga0325403, IMG submission 205665) | Populus deltoides microbial communities from Bellville, Georgia, United States - Xylem-PdKOR-R4 | ecosystem: Host-associated > Plants > Phyllosphere > Stem > Wood/Secondary xylem...
CCGACGCAAGATTTCGTTTCTTTGTTGATCTTGAGTTTATTGCTTCCTGACGAGGATGAACATCAAAACGACACTCAGGTAAGGCGAATAGAGATTAAAATTATAAATAAATTAAATAGATATATATATTTGGTACCTATAGACATTTTTAAATGCAACCCTTCAATAATTTTTTCGTGATCATTGGGATTAAGAATTTTTCTTAATATGCTCATCCTTTCTGTTTTCTTCCTTTGATTGACATGTGCCTGTCACTTACTTAAGAATAATATTTAATTAATATATTATTATTATATATATATAAATATCTCATAGTTGGTTTATATTATTAGTTTTAATTATGCTAGAAAATGATTATAAATCTTGAATGATTGATTTAACAATTTATTAGAAATACAGTGATTTTTAATTTAAAAATTATAATTTATTTATTTCAATTTAAGATTTTTATATCTTTTTAAAATTTATCTTTAAATTTTTAAATCAGAATTATAAAACCATCCTTTCATTAACAAGAATCAATTGATAAGGACAAGCATTGTTATCCTCCTCGCACTTTTCTTCTCCTCGTATATTATTGTATTTTAGATTTTTTTTTCTTTTGTTTTTTATATTTTAATATTAAATTTATTAAAATTTATATTTTATTATTTATTTCAATTTATTTTATATAAAATTATCATCATCTTGAAAAAATTCTTGGCATTAAGTTGGTATTTAATTTTACGATTATATACTTTTTTTCCATCGTATTATTAAATAAAAAATAATTTTAAAAAAAATATAATTATTATAAATTGAACTTCATGATTTATTTTAATTTATTTTTCATGAATTTATCGTGATCATAAAAAAACATGTCGACATTGAATTAATATTCGGTTTTGCAAACATCTATTTTTTTATCATATTATTAAATAAAAAATAATTTGCTTTTTATAAAGTTACCATGATCCCATAAAAATATCTCGATATTAAATATTTTTTTTATCATATAACCAAATAAAAATAGTTAAAATAACAAAATTATTAAATTCAATAGAATTTATGAACCGAGTCGTATATTTGGTGAATTAACCTAAGTTGATTTAGGTAGATTCAATGTATCACTTTTTTAATATTTTTTAAAAATATATCATTTTAAAAATATTTTTAAATTAAATTATATTTTTACATATTATCTAAATTTGTTTTTTTGAACTCACTAACACATTAAAACCACTTCTATACAATTTAATTTAACTTGAAGCTTTAACTGCATAAGAAATATTATCAATAAGTTTCAAGTTTGACGGTTAAGTTTTTTTTTTTTTTTTTTTTATCTGGACATTATTTCTTCAAATGTAAGTTTTTCTGGTCCTGTCATGGAATAGGTCGGAGAATTATCTAGTTTATACTTAAAAAGAATTAGTGGATTAGGTGTCAAGTTGGATGGAAGATAAACGGTGGAATGATATTAATAAAGAAAAGGTGAAAAGTGTACGGTGACGAAATATACGATTAATCTAATAAGAAAAAAAAAAAAAAAGGAGGAGCCGCCAGAAAATTAAGCAAGACAAAGCGCTCTCGGCCTCTGAGTGGCAATTTTATTTTTATTTTTTTTCTATTGGAAGCTCATTAATTCTCGGAGCTAAGATTTATTTATTCCGATATATGAATATGAATCGTTTGCATTTCTCTCGAGGATTTTTTATTTTAAAAAAAACAAAACAAAACCATCCATGGCTGAGGGAAGAGAAAGGATTCATCAAGAGGAAAATGAAAATGAAAAGGGAACAATGAATTTTATATGGAGAATAGTGGGGACACAAATATTATTTACACACAGGCCTTTTGGTTCTCTGTCATGGGCTCTTGGCCTCCAATTTCTTCATTAAAAGCCCAATAACATCTTGGGCCAGATATTATTTACAGTTTTTTTTTTTTCCCAACTAAAACCAATTTCCCTACTCAAAGACTCCAATTGACCTTGTAAAATTCCAACCAATTTGGTTGAGTTTATGGACTAACTTTTAGGACGAGTTTATGTTCATTAATTGTATATTTTCATGATAAAATTACATGCATTGGATGACGACAAGAATTCCTATCTTATCTCTGCTTATTTGGATACCAATCCAATCACCTCAACATTTCATCTCCTTGCTAGCTTGCTTTGATGCCATAGCTTCATCGACTTTCTCGAATGAGAGCCTTCCTTTCTCATTATTATGCTATCACTATAATTAATTAACCATGAAATTTGCTAATTTTACTCCAAGTTTTTGCACTTTTCAAAATCAAGTTTAATCATGATTGAATTAAGAAGATTTAGCTGGTAAAGAAGATTAAGATAAATATTTTTTATACGATCATAGAGTATAAATTCTAATTCAAAAATTTTATTTAAGGTGTGAGAATCTAGTTTGTTATGTAAAAGCTAGCTGACATATTTTATCTACCGGTTAAAAATAAAAAAAAGATTTATTTATAAAATTTAATTAAAAAAGAAATTTTTTTTAAAAAATCCACCTAGCTAATTGGTGAATTAATAGTTGAATATTCTATGGCAATTGAAAAGGGTGTTAGTATCAGTAATTTCACAAGTTAAGAAGTTAATCACAGGAGTTTGCTTAAGTAAATTACAGCAGTAAATTATTATTCACGCATAATCTGTAAATATTAATAATGGTAGCATCCATGTAAATCAATCTCCAGGTAATATTGATTATTTAAAACTCTATTTCTACTTAAATTAAATTAAATATGAAATCGAGTTGAATTAGAATAATAATAATTTTCTAATTAGCCACTCCTGATATCTTTCTTAAACTCAAGTGCTCCTATAAAGACCAATAACTGAATTCTCCTTTCCACCATGGCCAGTGTCTCTCTCCGTCTCCAACACAAACAGGGAAGTAAAAAAAAAAAAAAACCCTCAAAACCCATCACAAATATTAAAAACCCTTGCATACATAAGCACCTTCCTTGCTTGATTAGTATTTGTATTTTAAAAGGATACCTTCAAGATTGATCATTACCCCATTAAAAAAAAATTAATTAAACCTTCCAAGGATAATCCTCTCTCTCCGATATGGAAAAACCAAACACACCAACAATAAATAGCAGGAAAAAAAATCTTGAATTGAGTTCCAGTGCTAGTTTTCTCTTGCCAAACGGCTACAACCCAAAAGATCCTGATATAGAGATGATACAGATACAGCCTTTAACCTACACAAGTTTGAGGGACTTGTTACCTTCATCACCACCACCACCATGCCTTCTGTCACCAACACAAAGGTCAAGTAGCTGGAAAGAGATATCCATCAGGAATCCATTGGTGAAGCATGCAGCTAGGGCTTACTTACAGCCCATGTCAACTCCTGATGTTGACAATAGAGGGTTGTTTCGGAGATTGAAAGATCAATGTGGGTGCATTGGGTGGTTCAACGACATCGTTCTGAAGCCCCTGATGGTTAAGTTTTTTGGGAGGGGAGAGGAGATTAGTGACGATGATGATGAAGACGATTATTTGAGACGAGATTAGAGAGAGAGGAGGTTTGACTCCAGGCAAGGAAAACAAAGACTGAAGGGGTGTTTTTGGGATTTTCGGTTTGACTGGTGGATAGTGGCACAATTTGTAAATATACCGATTCTCTTTTTTTTTTTTTTGGTTTTTTTTCCCTTTTTTAGGGTCTAGGAAAAGAGCGATCCTTGAGTAAAAAGGATGAAATATTCAGTGCTTTTGGATATTTAATTCATGGAGAGCAATGAGAGCAATTCGTTCTTATTTTCTTTTAATTTATGGCTTTTCTTTCGGTCAACTTTCTTTTTAATTTCAAGGCTATAAAATTAATTGCATTCGCTATCAATTAGTGGTTGTTGCCATGTTGATCTCTCCTCTCTTCCCACATGGTGGTTCACTAATAATTTATTTCAGACATTATTTTGATTAGCACTTTTTTTTTTTTTAATGTTGTTGTTCTTTTGATCCTCTCTTGTCATATGTAGTAGCTTCACCAGTTCTTCGTCTAAAAAACTAGTCGCGTGAAAAAAGAGAGACTCTAATTACACAATGCATAATCAAGATGAATTAACTATCAGCTATGGTGTTTAATTAGTGGGAATCAAGCTGTGATCTAGAGGCTATTGCACTAGAGAAAGCTTGCTGTCTGTGGCGGGCTTTCAAATTCTCTGTTCTTGTCACTGTAACTTATCTTGGAATTTCTGGTAGGCAAAGGTTGGTGTTGTCACATGTTCTAGCTGTTTAGATACAGCAAAATCAAGCAATCCACATTCTCTTGGCTACACGAGCCTGCTGCCCGTGTAAAATTTGTCTCTGGTTGTTTGGAATTGTATTTTAAATTGTTTTATAGAAGTTTATTTTTTATTTAAGTTTTTTATATATTTTTAGATTATTTTAATATATTAATGTTGAAAATAATTTTTATAAAATAAAAAATTATTTTAATACATTTTTAAATAAAAAAATATTTTAAAAAACAATCATTATTATATTCTTAATCACCCTCGTCACAAGTCTACCTTTTGCGTTCTTCATTAAAAGTCGATTTTTTATTTTGACTTAATCAATTAACTTAATGTTGCATGTAATTAATCAAGTAGATTAATTCAATTCAATTATTTCAGTTCTCTTGACAAAGCTTGGGGGGCAGCTTCAGACCTCGGGTTATGCTTTTGTCATCAAATTTGACTGCGATTCCCAACATTTGCTGATTCATGGCTTCTTGTTAGGTCGTCGTTGAAATCTCAGCTGATATTTTTACCTCTGATTTAGCGAGCTAGTTTCATGTATTTGAACACTCAAAATTAATATTGAGAAAGAAGGATGCCTTCGCACATAATATGAATATGAATGCTTGAGTGGCAATGCTAGTAGTTTCATTAAGTTCCAAGTGAATATGGATATGAATTTTGTCATCATCACAGACGTATTTTCCTTTTGTATTTTTGCTATGGAATGCTTGGGTTGATTTTTGCGATCGATCCCAATTCACAATTCAAAGTGATAAAAGAATTCAGAGTAGGAAGAAATCATTAATTATTTCCTTTGATCCTGTGAAATTTACAACCGTAAGCGATACATAGTGTTGACATCTACATATGCTTCATTAGGACTGTACAGCAAACCTAGGTGGTGCTTCAATTCATCATTTCGTTTTTATAGTTACAGCTGCCTCACCAATAATCTCTACACGAACAACATCCATCGCGGAAGTGGTGAAATACTTTGGCATCCCCCACTACAATCTCTCTTTTGGTAACCTGCGAAATCTTCTTTGCAGCTCTATGGCAATCTTCACATATTCTAGTGTTTTTCCTGACAATAACAGGGTTTCCGATTGCTGTAGAGATCAAGCCGAAGCAGATAGCTAGTTTGACGCTGTGATATTCTGGCGAGTTCCCTCGTTTCTTGGCCACGTCTAGTGGTCTGAACTTGGTGAGGGAATGAAGATAGATGTCTTCCCCTATCTTCTTCAGTAGAATATCCAACACATCATAAATCAAGTTTGTATGGGCATGGGACCTGTCTTGATTGATGAAACTCTCACTTCTACCATTGATATCAACCATGCTACACCCAACTGTCTTCACCAGTCCTTGTTCCTTCATAAGATATTTAATCCGATCTACATCTTCCCATCTTCCAGCTTCAGCATACATATTAGAGAGTAGTACATAGCAACCCGTATTGTCGTGCTTAAGAGATAAAATATGCCTAGCTGCTAGTTCAGCTAAGACTACGTTGTTGTGGTTCCTACTTGCAGCTAGTAAGGAACCCCATATCCTGGCTGTAGGGACCAAAGGCATTTCTTCAATGAAACACTTTGCTTCGTCAAGATTTCCATTGCGACCAAGGAGATCTAGCATACAACCATAATGCTCTATTCCTGGATCAATGCCATATTCCACTTTCATTGAATTAAAGAAACCCCAGCCTTCGTCAATCAGGCCAGAAATGCTGCAGGCTGTTAACAGAGAAACAAAAGTGCTCCCATTGGGTTTGAAACCCTTTCCCCTCATTTCAGAGAAAAACTGGATGGAAGTTCTTCCGAACCCATGAATAGCATAAGCCATGATCATTGTGTTCCATGAAACTACATCCTTACATACCATACCATCAAAAAATTCTCTTGCTGTCTGGAGATCACCACATTTTGCATACATGTAAACAATTGCATTTGAAATGAAAGTATTTGAACCAAGCCCTAATTTCATGATATAAGAATGAATCTGCTTACCCTCACTCCTTGAGGCTAATTCAGCAACGGCAGGCAGGACGCTTGCAATAGTAATAGCGTCTGGTTTAAGAGGCTCATTCAAAATGTGTTGAAACATTTTCAAAGCCTCTTTGTACTGCTCATTCTGTACATAAGCAGCAACCATGGTGTTCCATGATACCGTGTTCTTTTCATTCATTTGATTAAACACATGCTCTGCCAGTTTCAACTCGCCACATTTTCCATACATATCAACTAAAGCAGTTTCCAAGACTAAATAAGGAAGAAACATTTTTCTAATGGCAAACCCATGGATAGATTTACCTTCCAAGAGAGCTCCTGATTGTGAACAAGAAGGGAGCAGGTTTATCATCGTAATAACATCTGGAATCACTTTATCATCCTCTTGCATCCTTTTCAAGCAAGCAAAAGACTCAAAAAAATAATTATTTAAAGCATACCCGCCGATCATAGCATTCCAAGCCACAATATTTTTGGAATAAATCCTATTAAATACTCTGTCAGCATAATCCACCTTACCACACTTGCCATACATATCAATAAGAGAAGTCTGTACCATAATGTCCAATTCAAGCTCACTTCTAATCACTTGGCAATGAATTTCCATTCCACTTCGTAAACAATGCTCAATAGAACAAGCACCCAAAGCACTAATCATACCAAACCTATCAGCCTTATTTCCTAACCGCAGCATTTCTTTAAAACACATCAACGAGCTCAATCCATCACCGTCTATTTGATAGCCGCTAACCATAGAATTCCAAGAAACCAAGTCCCTCACAGGCATTTCATCAAACACCTTCTCCGCAAGCTCAATAAATCCAATCTTTAAATACATATCAATAAGAAAATTACAAACATAAACATCTAAATCCAAACCAATTTTAATCAACTTCCCATGAACCTTTTGCCCTACAATCAAGGCCAACAACTCACCACAAGCTTTGATCACAAATGGAAAAGTAAAATTATCACTTCTAATCCCTTCACATTCCATCCTATAATAAAAATCAATAGCTTCTTGAAACAACCCATTATTAGTATACCCTCTAATAATAACATTCCATATAAAAGTATCTGAGCGGTTCATTTTCTCAAACATATCGAGTGCATTGCCCATTAACCCAGATTCAACAAAGCCACACAGATCCCTTGTGATATTGAGATCGTTGGGACGCACCAGAGGTTTGAATGAAGTCTTTGATTGGGCTCTCTTGATAAAGGGTGATTTTCTTGTGGTTTTTCGCTTGAACTGTGCTGTTTTTGGTGGTTTGTTTTGCTCTGGAGAGGCGTTTTTGTAGGCGTTGTAGAGAGAGCAGTGAATGAGTGCTGAAGCCATTTTTGTAGTAGAATTCTGAGTGTTGTAGAGATAGAAAAATCAGCTGTTAAAGAATCATGGGCTGCTCTTCCATTTTTTTTCCAACTTTTTTTGGCGGGACTGATGATGGTCTGTTAATTCTGTTACGGTTCAGGCCAATAATATATGAAAACAGATTTAATATTGGTACAAATTTTGACTCTAGTTCAAGGGCACACGATACCTGTAGACTTGGACCCTTCTCTATTATTCTTTATTATGGGCATAATGGGCCTGGCTACAAAAAGGAAAGATCCATGAGTGATCCAGAGCACCAAAATAAGACCTTAGCCACAAAATGATGGAGCTTGTTAGCACTTCGTCCTCCTTATTTTGTATAAGTAAATAAATTTGGGGAAATTCCTTTGATTGTTCCCCAATTAATGTCATAAAAATAATCACTGAATGCCTCATCTGAAATGCAGAACCCGCCATGGAATCTCGCAAGTCAAGTTTACTCGAACAAAACACATTACTTGAAAATTGTAAAATAGAAACGGATATACCAGTGTAATTTTTTAATGAAAATAGTGACAAAGAATATCCATACAAAATTATCGATAGAATTGCTTTGCTGATATAATAAAAATAATTAAAAATATTAAAAAAATATTTTGTTGGTGATTCTGCCAGTAAAATTACACGTTATAATTTGCCGACGGACTAACTAATGAAAACATCCTGTCTGCATGTACCTAAGAGATTATGCAAGCGAAGTTAAAATTGTTCTAACCAACGAAATCTCATCCACCTTTTTTCTTTTTCTTTTTTTAATTGCAAATCAAAACAACAACACCTCCCCCGTACTTTGCTAGAACTCTAGACCCTGTCATCACAAATTTGACCTCAACATTCGGTAGTGTCGGTATTATTATCATTGTTTATTTTTTTTTTTCTAAATATTGCTTATACCAAGTAAGCAAACCTATGAATTTATATTCCATGTTAATTTATTGATATTTTTGTGTGATGTTTATAGTTTTCTTATATATTTAAGTGTTTTATAATATTTTCATAAAAAAATTAAAATATAATTTGTATATTAGGATTTGATTGTGATTTGAAAAAAGAATTTGTTTATAATTTGATAAGATTGAGCTTGATTTTATAACTTGGGTGTGTTATATAAAAGAAATGATGAGTTAATTAATATGTATCAATCATATTTTATCAATTTTATTGTTAAATTAGAAATGTTAGGGAATTTGATATTTTATGAAATTGATAACAATTAAATGGTATTAATTTAAATTGAATAAGTTTGAATTGAAGAAATGATACATAATTTATCGAGTTTGGAATAGTTGTTGCTAATTGGATTTATTTAGTTAAGATTTTACACAACATTAAATTGTTATACAAATGATAATTGATTATTAGATTGTGGCTTCTAGCTTTAACTCTTCATCCTCTCAGAAGTAAAACCTGACATTTGTATAATATGATTCTTCAACAGAGAATGGTTCTTTTGTAGCCCAATACTCTTGACTTCATCATCATAACTATATTTAAAGTATTAATATTATGTTGATGGAACCACGCCATTCTTGTGTAATTAAGTTCTTTCTAAGAGTAAGTCATATGAAGTCTTTGCCTAAAAAATATAGCAAAGAACTGAAGAGTTCTATCTCTTCAGTCTCAATCTTGATACGAATCTTTTTAATGACACGTTGTACTTTTTGGTTAAAGCCTTTGATTACCATCCTACTATTGGATGTTTCTTTTAGAGATATGCCAATCTTTTACATCATACGAATTGGCATGATGTTAATTGTTGATCCATCATCAATCAAGACGCATATAATTCTTTGGTCTTAGACATACCCATTTATATACAATGGTTTATTATGTGGTTTTGCTCCAAGCTGCAAGTCCTTATCCGGGAATGAAATTGTTGCTAAACAATCAACATTGGTTACATCATCAACCCTTAAGAATAACTTTCAAACTTTTCAGTATTAGGAAAAAACTTAGGCAAGAGCCAATCGAGTCTCTATAAGGAGATTTATTACCTCAAACAAACTTGTTTTTTATAGAATATTCTCCAACTTTAAGACAATTCTTTTCATAATTGGATCCATTACATTTTTTTTAGGACTAGCTTTTCTTTGGAGAAAATTCTTCTGCAGCTACTACCTTTTCTTCTTACCCGATAGTTATAACATTGATAGTGACAATTTCATCTTGGAAAAATATTTTTGAAAAATACTCTCTAAAAGTGACAAGATTTCTTGTTGTAATAACCGACTCCTCTTCCCTTGAATAATATATTAATGAGCCTTTTTTTTTAGGATTTGTTTGCATCTTAGTCTTAACTGCCTCACTTTCTTTTCAATCATCTTTCAAGGTGGAGCTACCTTAGGAACTGGTAAAGTTTAATAGCTTAAACCATGTATTCTTTGCCTTCTTACTATGATCAATCCTTCATCATCATGCTCAAGTATAGCCATATCAATAGAGGATCCCCATCCGGTTGGTTCCACTTTTATGAAACTTTCTTCAATAACATTTAACAAAGCATATCTTTTACATTTTTTTTTCTTTTTAGAAACAAACGTAGATCATCCATATCTAACTTCATCTTTAAATTCTGAGGAAGATTTAGATCTTTAAAATCTTCTATCATGACCACTTTGAATTGAATAAGAAGTGTTATTTGTGATATATGATTAGTTGAATCATTAGCATCAATGATAACTTTTTTTTTGCAAAGCAAGCTTAAGACAGGAATAAGATTAAAAGATTCAAAGAAAATCATTGTCATATTTGTATTTGTGGTTTCTTCTCCTCCTTCAAGTTGGATCTTTCCTTCATTCTTCATATGAATTATCAAATCTTTAAGGACAAAACATTTCTCAATAGGATGACTAACTATTTGGTGATACTTGCAATACTTTGGATGATCAACCATATCAACTTCGTCAAGCCTTTTATGTATAAAAAGTTCGATCAAACTTCGTTCTCGAAGTTGATCTAGAATACCTGAAACTTTAAGATAAAAAAAGAATATTCTTTTTCTTATAATCGTTTTAAAATGGATTTCTTTCTGTCATGGATTTTTTTTTCAGGAAATTTTCTTCAATCTTCGATTTTGGTTTGGTTTATTACTTAGAAACCTTTATAGGTGTCGTGAAAACAACCATAACTTCCTTTGATTTTACAAGCTTTTTTCCTCCTTCTTGTCATGAGGATCACTTGGAAAGTAGCTTCTGCCTTGCTACTTGGATTTCCAAGTCACGTGCTCTTGTGGAGAGTTATTCAAAAGTGAATGACGTGTTTTCTTGAAGACTATATATCAATTCCCACTGCATTATATAGACACATGTCTATAAAGAAGACTCCACTTATCTTTTTCTTACAATTAAATATTAAGCGCCTCCATCTTTCAATGTGATCCAAGACTGACTTTTATTTTTCTTTGCTTAGTACAAGCAAGTTCTGGCAAGCTTATAATTCACTGAGTATTATAGAAATGAGTCAAGAACTCTCACTCTAATTGGTTCCAACTATCTATCTTTCTAGCTTAAATCTCAATGTGCAAGTCAAAGAAGACTCTTTTTAGGAATTGAACAAACTGTTTCACCATCAAGTCTCTATAGGTTTTTGCATTATTACAAGTCTTAATAAAATGATCAATATGTTGCTTCAAATTACCTTTACCTTTACATTTTTAGAACTTTGAAGGTTGATAGTTTCAGTGGCATCTTCATATTATTGACATGCTTAGTGTATAGCTTGTCATGCGCAAGAGAAGACTAAAGAGAACCTCTGTACTAAACATGAATATTATCAACAATTATATGCTACAGTTGATAGAGAGTAAGTGAGCCCATTGATAATCCAGCAGTATCCATAAGGGCATTTAGTACTATTGTTCGATCGTGTTGCTTTTCAGGAACAATATCTTGGCTTTCTAAAGGATCTTAATGAACATTATTTTTAAATGGATATTCGTTCTTTTGGGTGCTTTCAGCATGTGGATTTTGTTTTTCTAATTGATCTATCAATATGTCGATTTGACTATCAATTTCCTTAATGGATCTTTTTTGTTCTTTTATTTGAAGAGGCATTTGATGGCCATGATCCTCAGAAAGTGATGTCTTAGTGATCATGCCTGGCATTTAAGAGTCAAATAAGGATGGGTAATCTTCTCATCTTTGTTTGGAAAAAGTTATAGAATGAGATCTAGACTTTGATTACATGCTTGAATTTGAGTCATACGGTGGAATCTCGATCCCTTCTTACAGATCTTAAAAGGGAGAGTTTCCAAACTTATATTTTAAGGAAATTGCTTTTTTTTTTCTTTTTTATAGAATTTTCTTAGTGGAGAGACCAACTTGGACTTTCCAGACTAAGTTATTAGGCGAATGGCTGGCAAGGTATCCACTCCAGCGCCTTGAGAATTGATTGGAGAATTGTTTATACTTCGTATTTTCTATTTTAGATAACAGATTTGTTATCTCGAGAGATGAGAGGAACCTGTCGAGCGTGCCAGAAATTTGTACACACAAAATTTCACGTATTAAAAATAAACTACAAATGGTGTTAAAATTACAATAATGAACTTGATTTAAGGGAAAAAAAAATAGAAGCTCTCTTAAGACTCTCTTCACGTGTATGAATCATCTGATTAATGGTCAAATATGGATCTTGTTTTGAATAAGAAAATGTTCACATGATCTTGAAAGATTTAACTGTGTAAGATCTTAACTTGATTTAATTTGATGAAGAAAAAGACTTTGATCATTTACTTCCTTGATGGACCTGAATTTCTTTAAGAGAACTTCCAAGTATTTATGCTTGGTCTTTAATCTGTACCTATTATGTTTGATTTAATGGCTTTGTTGTTTATTTATTGGCAGGTCAGGTGCAATTTAACTCAAATATTTTTTTAAAGGTATTTTAAAAAGGTTTAATATGAAAATTACTTAAAATACCTTTAGTTAGAAGGATATTACAATAAAAACCATAAAATATATTTGTATTGGGTTTTTAATTTAATTTGGGTACAAACCCAACAAATTTAATTTAAACTCAAACCTTAATAAATTCAATTTATTTGGTTAGGGGGTTAGGGTTATGGGCAAAACTTATAGAAATTTTAGTGTATACAATAGGGTACCAATTCACCCAGTAGATGAAAGTAGCTCACTACAGTTTCTAGATTCTATCCATATAAAAAATATCATAGTTTACCAACAATACCATGTTGATCATAGTTTTGAAATCCAACCCAGCCCGGCGGGTCAACTTGGGGTTGGAACCGAGCTGGGTTGAAGAAAAAATAGGAAAAGAAAAAATCCAGTGTGACCAAGCTGACCTAGCAAAACCCGGTTGTAACCCGTTGACTTTTGTTTTTTTAACTAAAATGACATCGTTTTGATTTAAAAAAAAAAAATCGACCCGAGCGACCCGGTCGAAACCCAGAACCCGGGCCTTAGACCGGACCGGGTCTAATAACTATATGTTGATCTTTCTCTTGCTCGAATATCAGAAGATAAATGGTGTGCACAATGTTTAAAAGATTGTCTTTTGAGGCCTTGCCTTGTACATGTGCTGCAGAAACTAGTGGTGATTTTGTTTACACGCTGGAGGAATTGCTTAAAGAAGAATTTCTGGATGAAGCCATAGCTGTGTCTTCGGATCCTCAAAGAAAACACTTCTACTACTGCGAAATCTGCTCACTGCAGAATGACCGGCAACAGAATCTTGGGAAAATAAAACGATGCAAGGGCCATTTAACTAGGAAATTTGTAAAAGAGTGTTGGAGTGAATGTGGGTGCAATAAGAAGTGTGGAAATCGTGTTGTCCAACGAGGGATACAAGTTGCTTTGCAGGTCAAAGTGAATTCCTGTTAGATACTTAAGCATGTTCAATTATAAGCCATTTGCAATCTGTTTCCTTTTTTCTTCACGGCTTCCTTTTGTGTATTGAATACTAATTTTTGTATCATCTAGGTGTTTGCAGCACCTGAAGGGAAAGGGAGAGGGTGGGGTGTTTGATCGGTGAATGCCTTGAAGAAAGGCTCTTTCGTTGGTGAGTATGTAGGCGAAATCGTGACCGATCAGGAACTTTATGAGCGAAACAATGAAAGGGCTGCTAAGAAGGAGAGGCATACTTATCCAGTGCTGCTGGATGCAGACTGGGGCTCTGAAAGGATACTGGAAGGTGAAGAGGCCCTTTGCTTGGGCAACGGAATTTGGAAACATTGGCAGGTTTATCAATCACAAGTACTTCCATAGCCCTCCTGTACACGTCGCTGTCTTTCTTTGCCTCTTTTTGATAAAGAAAACATTTAGGAGCCAGGTTTTTATCATGAATAAGTTTGGATATCTTAGTTAAACTCTTTTTGGTTGTCAGATGTTATGATTCTAACTTGATTGAGATTCCTGTGGAAGTGGAGACTCCGGATCATCACTATTATAGAGTATGAAACTCTAGATTCTCAAGCCCCATTCAGTGCTTTTTCTTTTTTCTCAGTAGAACAGAATCATATCTTGGAATTCGGTGGACGCAAGGACTCAGCTGTTTATATTTTTCTGCTTAACCTGCAGCTTGCTTTTTTCGCAACTAGAGAGATTGAGCCGATGGAAGAGTTGACATGGGTAAAATCTCCTTCCATTTTTATAAAGTGCTTTGTGCAGGAACGGCATCTAGTTAATTTGGCATCTGTAGACTCTAAGATGATTTATGGCAGGATTCAAGAATGTTTGTTATTGCAGGATTATGGTATTCAGTTTGATGATAACTATCATCAATTTAAAGCATTCAAGTGCAAATGTGGAAGCATGCGCTGCCATGACAAGAAAAGGAAGGAAATTATCATGAAGATCTCTGAATCGAATATGTATGTTATGGTAGCCTAAACGAATAGTTACTTCAGCTGCCACTGAGGAAAATCAGAGGACTCTTTTGATTTCCTATCTTGATTTTAACTGAGGATGGATTACCTTGTAATCCTGTATCCTGCCTTCTCCTCATAGAGTCTTGTTTTTTTATCAGTATACCATTCCGTTCATATCTAAGCGAGAATGGGTACGTAGGAACTTCCTGGTTTCCTTTCTATGGGCAACGATCAAAATTAAATCTCCATTCTTCAGTGATTTATGTCCCTTTCAGTTTTGTGTCCTCGACAAGCAATATATTTAATTCAACCAGAACTTGGATTTAGCAGAAGCACAATAAATCTTTTCTTACATGGATTGAGAACAGAATCCGTATTACTACTCCAGGTAACAAACAAGGTTGAATGACATAAAGTGCAATGAAAAACCTTGCTAGATGTTAACATGTCAGATACAGTTAATACAAGGGCACAGTTAATATAAAAAAATATAAAAGCTATTCAGGAATACTTTGGAGTGCAGGAGTCCAAGAACGCCGGCAACTCCCCTTTGCTGAATTGGATTTTGAAAGATGTTTTCTCCTCAGAAGATTTAAACGTTGTTCGAGGGACAAGGATGATACTGGTGAATATGATGCTTGATTAGCATTGCTCTTGCCACCTCTCATTACCTCTAACATTTGCTTTAAATCTTGCTTCCGTACCACTAACTTCATCCTCACAAAACCATTTTCATTGGTATGTGAAACGACACATCCGCCATTAACTTGTCCAATGGACTCCGGTAGATTGCTCTTCAGACTCCGATGATTTCGCCCTCTTAATAATGCTCGAAAATCTCTCTTCGGAGAAGCCTTCCCTTCTGAAACTCTCAAGTACTGCTCCATCTTTAATTCCCAGTACGTAATCCTGCACGTCGTAGATCGATATATGCCTGAATGTATTAACAAGTCCTGTATCTATCGAGACTTATATAGGAACTGGCAATGAGCCTTGATAAACTAAGATGTAAAAGTCGGTCAATTAAAAATGATTTTCAGAACCTGGCTATAAGATCCAGACATAAACCAATGATAGGTCTTGACTTTGTTAGCCACAATACCATAGTGCCTGGTCACATTGCTTGCAAATGCCTCTTGCTTTGAGATTGGAGGTTCCTATGCCAAAAAAAGGATTCGTTGACCTGCAACTCGAAGCAATCAAAAGAAATATTTCTTGATCTATTAATTAAGAAAGGATTCGTTGACCTGCAACTCGAAGCAATCAAAAGAAATATTTCTTGATCTATTAATTATTTATCCATGTATGATAAAAAAAAACCATAACGAATTTCGCCGCCCCCTCACATGCAAATCCTGACATTGCGCTGGAAGGAGCCACGCGTATCCATGAGATGAAGGGGTGATCTTTTATGATCTTGAATGAGCCAGGTGCTTGAAAAAACACAGCACAGGACAGGACCAAATTAACAAGAAAGGTCAAGAGATAATACAGGAGAATAGGGTAGGTGTACTGGTGGGGTCTTAGAATTGCAAGATCGTCAATTGGTGAGCTGTTTCTAACCTGCCATTGCCAGTCCAACCATTCCTCTCCTCCTCCTAGCCAACTTAACGTCCATATTCCAACACTCGTTATCTAGCTAAGATGTTCTTCAGCTCTCTGAAAGAAGAACATCATCACGCCTAAACCCAGTCATTTCTCAGGCTGCTTTTGGTACTTTGCTGTAACTGTAAGTGCTACCTGGTCAGTTAGGAATTCAACTCCTGAATTAGTAATTAATCCAATCTACTTTTGACATAATATTCGAAACAAAGTAGAGGATGCTCTAGTTGAAATGGGTTTTCGGCTTGTGGGGGGCACCGAAATCAGATGCATGTTACAGTTGATCAATTTACACAGCAACGTGCAGCAGAGAGTGAGTAGAAAGCACAACTTGGCCATGCCAAGGAAAAGAAGAAACATATCATCCATTAGAGGTGGTTCAGGCTCATGTACCTTTTAAGGAACATGGCTCGGTAGTAGCTTTGCTTGAACAATGAGCTCGTTAATTCTTTTTATTGCACCTGGATGTCAACCATTCTAATTTAACTACTTCAATGTGCAGTTTTGCCAGGAATGTGGTCATTTTTTAGATTTTTAGACTTGGAGAGCGCCCCCCCCCAAAAGAAAAAAAAAATTCTCGTGCATTTAAAAATTACATGGGCCAACAGCTAACAACTACACGTTTATATTTTAAAAAAATTAACGAGCTTGTGATTTTTTAGACCTAATTTTGGCTAGTTAATTGTATTATTTTAGTATTTTTGGTTAATAATAATATAATAAAAATTTAAACAGTTTAAATTATTATCGATAAGTCCGGATTTAATGAGTCTAAAAATTCCCTATAAGGCCAAAAACTTACAGTCTCAGACAACGTGTAGCCCAACAACCTAAGAGGTCATCCTTAGATAATAACCCAACATCATGCGCTCAACCTAAGAAAAAAGCCCATCTTACTGACCTAATATATTTTAGATTTTATTCTCTCTACACCCTTAGATATATAAAAAAATATTTCAATAGCTTATCATATTTCAATCTCATTAATACATATATAAGAGATATTTATTATTCATTATTGTTATCATGACAAAATGATTCTCCAACCCCTTTATTACATAAAATGATAAGATTTATAGATTAATAGTACCTCATGAATACTTCTTCAAGTCCCAGGTTCACAGTCTTTATTTTATACTGCATGTATATTTTTAAAGTTTATGTCTTTATAATACCATTGCATTTTATTTATTTACAAATATATTTACTTAAACATTTAAGAGTCTCTGCATTTATTAAAAATGATATTTTATAAAAAAAATTATTTCTAAATTATTTGAATTTTTTAAGAAATCATAAATCTTGTTTTTATTGGGTAAAGCATATTCGAATTTAAAAAAATCCCTAATAAAGGGGAAAAAAACAAAGAATCATCCAAAATGACAATTTTTCATCCCAATGTCTACCCCTACATGGATGTGTTCAATAGTTTCTCAAGGAGCCTAATTCTTAGTATAGTTCATGTAAATTTCCATAGATTTTGTCCTAATTCTAGTAGCTTGGAAAAATTCATCTAGTTAATTTTGGCTTCTAAAAAATTTTCTTGGACTTAATTTTGGCTAGTTAATTGTATTATTTTAGCATTTTTGGTTAATAATAATGGAATAAAAAATTTAAACACTTAAATTATTATTGAAACCGGGTCTAAATTTTTTTCAAAAATCTGAAAACTCACATCTCAAGTAAAGTGTAGCCTAACAGCCCAGCGGCTCATCCTTAGAGAATTGCGCAACACCATGGCCCAGCCTGAAGGAAAGCACAACAATTGACCTGTTGCAACTCGCAACAGCAAGGGGAAAGCTAGATAGCTTGGGCTTAATGATTTAGATGTCAGTGAAGGATACCCAGACTTATCCATTGTTGGTTTGGCCCAACCAACAGAGTTAAGGCCTGCAAGTCTTATTATTAAATAAAAATTCTAGATATTTTATTATTGGATTTATTTATTGAACAATGAATTTGTTATAACTTTTCTTGCACTGAATGTCAAACATGCTTTTATTCCTTCTTTATTTGTTCTGTGAATAATGTTATTTTAACTTAAATATTTTTAAGTATAGTTGATTCGGTTTAAAGCTTAGTATTTAAAGCTTAGTGTGTTTGTTAACATGAGTTAATTTAAATAAATTAA
>Ga0325403_1001850_pt1 | contig 18167 bp, 9 predicted proteins | sample PopdelMetagenome_19_FD_205665 | JGI IMG/M metagenome (GOLD analysis project Ga0325403, IMG submission 205665) | Populus deltoides microbial communities from Bellville, Georgia, United States - Xylem-PdKOR-R4 | ecosystem: Host-associated > Plants > Phyllosphere > Stem > Wood/Secondary xylem...
GCTCAAGAATAAGGTTTTATTTCAGCTGTAAGAGAATTGATAGTCATGGTGATACAACAGCTAGCTTACATAAGTTTTAACTTGTGAGAGTAAAAGATTTATTCTATTTTTCTGATTAAGAACGAACGATGATTTTAATGCTAGAGTATATATATACAAATTCATTATGTTACATCATGACTACGAATAAAACACAATTTGGTGGGACATAATTGAAGCAAAACCCAGGTTTTTCTAGGGTTCTCAAGCATTCCACTTCAGGTTCTTCACTAACTATTTTCTGGCTAACAAACTATGATTTCAGTTTTCTGGTTAGTCATCAATTTTTTTATGATCATAGCTAAGGAATGATTATTAAATTGAAACTTCTTTTGGAGTCCTTAAAGTATATGCATTGGAAAAGGACAAACAAGATCGTATCATTAATTCCATCAATTTTCAGATAAAAATTGACGAAAAGGATTGATTGATAAATTAGGCAATCTCAAGAAGTTGATTGATTGTGGTAAAAAAAGGCTTCGATGATAAATCAAAGTAAAATCATTACAAACTTTCCATACTAAGTTTTTTTTAAATAAACTCATGTGTTAAATTTTAAATGATTGACTTGCCATAAAGAAAGTAATTTGTATAAAATTTTGTATGAAAAATTTGTTTGTATAACATTATTTCTAATTAACACAAAAAAAACCTAAAGAGAATCTTGAAAAAGAAACCTCAATAGAGGAAATAGAAATTAACAGCAAAAAACATAACACAAAATGAATGTTTTACTTCACTTTACTAATTAGATGTACGTATGAAGATTTTCTTCCAAAACAGAAAGTGTGACCATGATAATCACGGGTTAACTAGAAGCCTGCAGCATAAAGTTTTGCCTTGTGACAAGAGAAAGTAAATTATTCTGAAAGAACATTAACATTTCCTCTCTTTTGTAACTTGTAAGTAATCATCATCGTTCTACAGGAGTTCAATATCAATTTTTTTTACCCGTGACGTTTTGAGAAATTATGCCAAAGTAAGGTATGTAAAAACTAATTCATAACACAAATTTTCTGGAACCAGCACTTGTAACCAGCATATTATAATTAAGCTGCATAGTACCAACTAATAATGCTCTTGTACAATCTCCAGGTATGGTTTTGGGCAATTATCGAGAAGATATATTGATATAAAGCCCAAAAAGAGAAATACAGAAAATTAAAGAGAGGCAACAAAGTCCTCAAGGTTTAGCTTGTGAATAGAGAAATTAATTTATTCTATACATTCACCTTTAATGTGTACGTTAAATCTTTCATAAAGTTGTGTATAGCTTGTGATGAGAGCAAATTATCTATTCTATTCCTTTTGTGCAGTATAACAAACGTTTAACATTTTTGCTTTGTGAGAGGAATTTCATTTTCAAGTTCATATATGGTGTTGCACAATCTCCATAAATAAATCACTATCTCTATTACAAAAAAAAAAAAAAACCCACTATCTCAATAAATAAAACACAAATTTTTCGCACTAGGATTGGGACCGCAACTTAAGTTGGTTACACAGCAGCGTGGTCGGCAGAGATTTACTTCAACTTACTTCGGGGCTGCAAGGTCTGAGTGAATGTATGTATATATGCTTTTGTTTATGCATTAATTTTTATATTAATGTTATTTGAGGTGGATATAAAGGTGATGCTATTTTATTAAGTTTTTCTGTAGAAAGGCTGGGTTAAAAATGAAAAAACAATTTATACATAAAAAACTAATGAATTAGTTTGTACCTCAATTTGAGCACGTCGTGAACACTATCAAGATATATTGTTCCTTCATATCTGTATATTAAGGAAATAGGTCTTTGACCTTGTGGTGGCAAAAAAATAAATATTAGAAAACAATGAATTTAGATTTAATAGATATGAGATCCTAAATCTTACCAATGATAAGTAGTTCATGTGGTTGAAACTTCATTATACTATGTCATATGTCTATACAAGGAATGGTTGGTGCATGGTGTGACTGCCATTACCAAGTAAACACTTAGTTCATAGTTGGATGTTTCACGAATATGAACCCCGACTGAAAGTCATGAGACAGACCGTTACTCTCCAAGTAACCTAGAACTGGTCCACCCCACCCCTTAAGGTTAATTATTTGCATAACGTGAATAGAAGTTCACGAGAGGGATGAAAAGAGGAGAAGCTCACCTCACGCATGAGTTTCAGTTAGAATCTGGAGGTTTAACTAGTGGCTCAAGTGGCATTGGTGCAAGAAATGGTGGTTGGCGTTAGCTGTGGGAGGAGGGAGAAGAAACTTATAAAGGAGAGAGAGAGGAGTTCGCGATGGCTATCTCGGACGCTGGGGTGGCCAGCTAGTGGTCTTGTTGGAGGCTTGTGGTGGAGCGATCGGTGGAGGAGGCAACGGTAAGGTAGTTGGGGCTACAGAGGTGGTGGAGAGAGAGAGGGGAGGAAGAAATTAACAGCTGAAAACCGGAGGGGATGATTTTTGGCCAAATTTGGACCCAAATTTGTCCTCTCTTAGGACATGAAATCCTCATTTATTTATAGGGATTGGAAGAGGGACATTTGGTTTCCACTAGTGCCAAATTTTGGCTCTTGGTTTGACCTAAAAAGATCTCAACCGTTGGCTCAAAGTAGTCATCATGCGCTGTCAGATTTGTTGCAGGATATGGCAGATCAGGTTGGCCACACAGTAGGGTGTAGTTAGATGTCAAGTGATTATTTTGGTATAAGTTTTGTCCAATTTGGTCAAGAAATGAAGCGCTAAATGCATTGGGAAGGTGGCACCTTGAGTAACCTTCTCAGCTGAAAACCTAAAGAAGAAGATGAACAGTTGCAATAAAACGACGTCGTTTTGGCCAATTTTGATTTAGTCCTTTGATTTGTGATTATTCCTACGTACACTTCTAATTGACTTCAAACATTCAATTTTATGCAATCTTACCCCTAATGAACTTCAATTTAAGCCCCTGATTTTAACGTCTTTTTCATTTTGGTCACTGGTCTTGAATTTCTTCAATTTAGCTCTTATTTGACCATTAAACTTTTAAATTTCTTCAATTTCACCCCTAAATTCAGCCAATTGGGTCTCTAGAGTTTGGCGCCTTTTTCATTTTGCTCCTTCCTTGTGATTTTCTTCAATTTAACCCTTAATTGATCCCAAAAGTTTGATTTTTTTTGCAATTTTTCTCCTAATTTTATTAATTGACTTGGGAAAAATTAAATTTAGTATCCTAAAATTCCAATCTTCTTAATTAAGCCCAATTAGGCTCCCAAACTTAAGTTTTCACCAATTAAGCCCCTAATAAAATTAATTTGACCTATTTAAAGTATAATTAAGTCCTTGCACCTAATTAAATCCTTCAATTGGACCCCAATTAATTCTTAAAAATAATTAAACTTTAAATTGGCTCATGATTAAATTAAATTGGCCTTTTAAAAATTTAATTATGTTTTTAGGCTAATTTTTTATGCAGATTCATCTAATAATGATTTAATTTGACCTTAAATTTGTATTATTTCTCCATTTTTGGGTAAAATAAGGTACAAGTAAGCTCTCAATTTTGTCTAAAATTGTAGCTTGATTTTTCTTGCTTTTGCCAAAATGTCAACCTTCTTGCTATTATTTTATTTTTTTATTTTTTTTATTTTGAAAAAAAGAAAAAGGTGAATTTGAGGAATAACCCAAAAATAGATTATGACATCTACTAAGAAACCTCCTTATACTTGAAATCCTTTCAGTTTTGTTCAATCAATCTATGAACTCGTTTATCTATAAGGTTTCAGCTAACTCGAGGATTTTGATGCGAAACACAAAATCATCAGATATAAGCTTTTCCCTATCATGAGGTTGTCTTCTCTATTATCCTTTTTAGTTTATAGTACTAGTCAAGGACCCATGATCACTCTTTTGGGTTTGTTCTTGTTCTTTGTCTTCTTGCTTACAAGTCAATTTTGGAATTTGTCTCTACATGTCCTCTATGATGAGCTCCTAAATGTTTCTCCCTTAAAAGGGAGCCTTCTAAACATCCCTTTGTACATGCCCTACTCTATGATCTTTTCTTACCATGTTTGTTTAGCGGCACATAACAAACAAACAAATATCCTCAAAACGATACCACCCAACAAGCAATATAAAACTTGGGATCGTTGGGATTTGAAATAAACTAATGTAGGTGAAAGTTCAATAGGTCAGTAACAACATGAAATTGAAAGAAAAAGACTTGGAAGATTTAATGAGCGAAGAGGATTACCTTTAATTTGCAATTTTATTCTCCAAATTAAAACATATGGTGGTTGCCTCTTTAAGAAGTTTACAATACCTTTAGATAGGCTTGAAAACCCTACCTCTACTAGAAAACAACTAAGAATCTAAAAATATCAAGAAAATAAACATAAACTCCAAATTTAAACATAAAATCCCAAACAACATAGGAAAAATAATAAAAACTGTCATATTAGGAGTATCAACTCTCAAAAAACGATTATGAAAGATCTAACGTTCCTTCTAGTAGCACAATTATTGCCCTATGGAAAAATGCTCATAGAATCACCTATAAAAGTTTTAATTTGATTCAACAATTAGATCTTCTATTATCGCAGTTTTAAGAACTAACCAGTTCAGGTTGCTCCAGATCTTTTTTTGGACCTAGACATGTCCCTCTAAGCCATGAAAGCATCTTCTAGACCATCGACATATACTTTCTAGGCTAGGTCCCCATCTAGTAATGTTAGATCATTAGTCGAATGCTCGGAACCATCGAAACGGGCCCCAAGATGTCGAGACCATCGAGCTTGAAAACCAAGGTAGATACTCACCAAAACAAACCCTAACATGATAAGACCAATAAGGCAAGTACCAACCAAATTGAACCTTGCCGAGTCAGGACAGACACTTTCAGAAGACCAAGTGAAATAATCACTACAACAGATCCTGACGAGCAAGGACCAACCAGGCCTGAAATCCATTGCAAATACCAACCCAATTGGGCCTTGATGGGCTGGAACCAACCATGACTGAAATCCAATGCAAATACTCATTGAAATGGGCCCTACCAGGTTGAAACCATTCGGTCCCAAAAATAGATGCAAATACTAACCAAACTGCGCTGTGTGACAAGCTAGGACCAACCGGGCCTGAAAACTTAGTCAAATACCCACTAGAATGTGTTTAACAAGTTGAGAAATGTTTTGATATTTTAAAAAATAAGTTTTGAAAACTAGAAAATTGTAAAAAGCACTTTTAGTAATTAATTGAAGTTATTTTCTTTAAGATGTGTGTTTTTTTGCATTTGATATTCGAATTTTTCTCTTTAAAAATAATGAGATAGTATGATTCATCTAATTTTTATGTCCTTTTATTTTATTTAATTTGGTTTCAAATGGGAGATGGGACAAGGTGGAAGGGACAAGGGTAAAATGGTTGTGGGAAATGGTAATTAGTAGTTAAATTAGTTGTAATTATCAAGGGACAATAGATGTTATTGATGTGGTAAGACGTTAATTCTAAATGTTATGTTGGAAGCCAGATAGTGATACTATTTTCATATATATTAGGGGTTCATCAACCCTTTCCTTTGATTCATTATATTTTAATTCTTTAACTACAGAAAAAACTAGGAGGTTATATATATATATATATATATATATATATATATATATATATATATATATATATATATAACAACTATCGAAGTATAAATAAAAAATATTGTAATAAAACATAGAGAGAGAAAATTAGAAAGATCAATTTTTAGCTGTATATTTTGTGTTTATTGTTCAAATGAAAGATTATCTTATAAGCTTTTATTTAAGATATATATTGAATATATATTTTCTTTACATATGATATTGAAAAACAAACATAGGAGAGATCAATCCTTCCATAGTTTTTTGAAGTTATTTAAGATTTATAATATTATATTAGTTGAATTATGGTGTAAATTGGTAATTTCTTGATAAAATTATAAAATCATGATATATAATTTGTATTTAAAAAAAAAGCAATTAAACGTGAATATTTGTTGAATACATGTTCTTAAAGTTTTTGTTGTTTCTTCATTTATAATAACTACTTTTTTGTTTAATATTTCTTATCAATTTACTATTAATTCACTAATTAATAATAAAAAATATGAAGTCCATATATTTATTATAAAAATCCTCAAAAATGATTAACTTAATAGTTTTAGGTATCAGTTTAGAATTTCGGTATTGAACGGATGAAATAGTAATACTTAGAAATAAACATAACTTGAATTAAGATGTTGGGTAGTAATTTGCACAAATTATGCATCGCGGCTTGGCTGGATGACCAAAAATTTAGATTCAAAGGCAGAGACGTTCTTAAATTCATATGGTTAGGGTTCGCCTCCCTCTCCAATAACTATATAACTACCCTAATGACCACTGAACAACAATAGGGAAAGGGAAAAAAAAAGGTAATTTTTTATTTTCTCAAGTTCGTTTTGATCAAATTGTTTGGAACTATGCTGATTTATTCTTGAAAAATGTGTTTTCTAGGGACGCGTCGTCAAAGATTAATTTATCCCATTTGTCTCAAGATATTGTAGATTTATGGACTGAATGGCAGATTCGGTCATTAATGTTACTCAGTCTCTTTCTGCAAATCTTCCTCTCCATTTTTGGAAGACTACGGAAGTTTTCTACTGCACGCTGGCTTGGGCCTTCTCTTTGGCTAGCATACTTGTCAGCAGATTGGGTGGCAACTTTTTCATTGGGTATCCTTGCTCGCAGCGAAGCCGACTCTAGAAATCGGAACTTGATTCCAGTATTTTGGGCTCCAATCCTTCTTGTTCACCTTGGTGGCCCTGGAACTATTACTGCTTATTCAGTGGATCGAGTCAACAAATTATTCCTAAGTCGCCTTCTTCAGCTAGTAACCCAAGTTGGTGTGGCTTGTTATGTCTTGTTCCGGTTATGGAGCAAGAATGCCATCACGTCGGTAGTAATTCCCATCTTAATTTTAGGAATTATCAAGTATGGTGAAAGGATTTGGGTTTTGATGAGAAGCCACGAAGACCATAATGGATCGCAGCAACCTGGTTCGAAAGTGTCTTGCATCCCGAGTGCTGAATTTTTTATCAACAACAATCGTATACCTGAGGTCAGATTTCTTCACGATGCTTATCTTTTGTTCCAAGCGCTCCAGACGCTCTTAAAAAATTTTGATCTCGTCACTTTTGATCAAAGAATCACCTATGATTTGGTTTCTGTAAAGAATGCCGAGGAAGCCTTCCAGTTGATAGAAGTTGAGCTGGGATTCAAGTATGATCGGCTTTATTATAAGGCGACAATGATTTCCAGCCTTCGTATCATTCTCCGCTCTATCACCTTCTTATCCTCTATTTTTGCTTTAGTTTCCTTCTCGACAAAGAGCAATGGCGTCTATTCGAGAAACGATAGGATTATTTCTTACGTGTTGCTGATTGGAGTTGTCTTCCTTGAAAGTCACTCTATTATTGTGCATCTCTTGTCCGACTGGGGTATGATTTGGCTTAGCAAAAGTAAAATAGCATATGCTATTGTCTCCCGAATCAATTATCTTTCTTCATTAGTATCATTTGGCATGAAGAGCAAAAGATGGTCAACATCAATGGGACAACACAACCTGATAAGTGCCCAATCAAACAAACCAGTGAACAAAATTCTTAAGAAGTATTTTCCAGGGAAATGGAACGTTGATAGCAGGGAGAAGGTGGACAAGGAATTAAAAGAATTGATCTTCAAACAAGTCCTGAATAAACGTTCAAGGTACGATCCTTCTACCAATGATTTCATTGCCCTTGAGAATCTATTGGAAGAGAGAGGTTTAGAGGTGCTTCGAAGCAGGCATTGCTTTGATGGATTTGAATGGACTGTCGCTGGTGTAGAATTCATTCATAGCCTCCTCACTTGGCACATTGCTACTCGTGTTTGTTACTTCAATGATACTCGGAAGAATACTTTTGACAAGACTCGAAATTGCGTAATGAGCAGCAGATCATTATCTAATTACATGTTGTATCTCCTGGTTAATTGTCCAAATATGTTAGCGACAGAGCCCAGCGAAACAAGGCATGCTGATACTAGAATTCATTTGCGTCGTCTCCTTTTCTGGAGAACTCATAAAGATGTGAAGTGCAACATTACCTTGGATGCATTGGATGCATTATCGTTTCCCAAAGCTCAAGTGAAAGCATTTTTCTATGAATTGCTTGAAAGTCCGTCTACCATGTTAAAGGAAATTAAAGAACAAGACGAAGGAGAAATGTCAGCCCTACTAGATGGTTGCATGCTTGCTGTGTCATTGCAGTCATTGGAGACACAGGATGGTTGGTCAAATGCCAAGAAATGGGAAATGATAAGTGAAGTGTGGGTGGACATGTTGATGTATGCTGCAAGTCATTGTAGATGGAAGGAGCATGTACATGCACTTAGCCAAGGTGGGGAGCTACTCACTCATGTGTGTCTTCTCATGGCACATCTCGGTTTAAGTAAGCAATGTCGACCTGGAATGATAAGTAAACAATTAGCTGATCGGTCTAAAAGGCTTCTTGATATTGTTGGGCCAAATGTATAGAGTATTATTGTTATTTCTTTGGATTCGTACAGTTATTAATTAATGCTTCAATTAGGATGGAACTTTCTCATGTATTATTTATTATATGATGCCTTTTGGCTCTATTTCAATATTCCTCTTGATCTCCTAGTTTAGTGCTTGTTGGGTTTAGCTTCTTCTGCTTCTTTTTTTCTTTAATGTTATTATTTTTTTTTTATGAAATACCATAGATTATAATAATCAACAATTAAAGCCAATAAGAACATGGCTAAACATAGAGGAGAATACAAAAAAGTAGATTGTTGCAAATTTATACTTGCGAAACCCTCTCATACTAATTAAATAAATCTCCAAGTTATAATTAAGAAAGCCACGCAACTAAGGCATCGTTTGGCATTGTGTTTGGAATTGCGTTTCGTCAAATTTTGAATTTTTTTTTTTGTTAAAATTGAATGCGGTTTGTATTTTTTGGATCGTTTTGATGTGCTGATGTCAAAAATAATTTTTAAAAAATAAAAAAATATCATTAACATGTATTTCGACACGAAAAACTATTTAAAAAACAACCGCAACCATACTGCCAAACACGCCCTAAATCAATAGGTCTAAAATTTCCTTTAAATGCCATGGTCACATGATATTATCACCTATTTAATCCAAGTAATAACATTGTAAGAATCACACTCTATAATCCAAGTATTAACATTGAGGTATTGAGCACTATTGGTTTTATTTTATAAGAGTATGTTTGGCTGACCACCAGCCCCATCAAAGCCACTGGCGGCTTGCGGGTTCATACGCCGCAGCGGGAAAAACCACGCAGCGAGAGGATCTGATCTGCTTTTTTTTCCTTTGGTTTCACTTTCTTCTTGTCCTTTACAAGTGGCTGGCGGCTCTGTTGGTTCGAAGATGGAGGTGAGGGTAGCTGGTTTGGTGGTCGTACGGAGAAGAAAGCAGAACGGATCGGGGGAAGAGAGGTAGGCCATGGGTCGGCTTACTGGAGGCTGTCTTGTGGATAAAGATGAAGGAACGAAAAGGCAGATGGGGGTGGTGGTCAGCCCTTCCTGCGTTCCCTTTTTGCGGGGGAGGCGGCCAGAGGTAGGCGTTGGCTTCAAGGGTGAGCGGCGGAAGGGAAGGAAACGCTGCTGTCTGGGAGAGGGCTCTACGGGGTTAAGGTGGAAGACTCTGTGGTTGAAGAGAGAGTGGGGGGGGGGGATCTGGTTCGGTGCTGGAAATGGCGATGGCTGGCGTTTGTGGTTCTGGTGGGTGTTCGGGTGAGAGAGGGAAGGGGAAGATCTGTGAGGGGGAGCTGCTGCGGGGCAGATGGAGGTGCAGCGGGGGAGGAAGGAAATGGGAGGTCTCTCTGGTTTTTGTCCAAAGGAAAGGGAAATGAGGGGGCTCTCGGGCTGAAGGTTGAAGATGAGGAAATGGGCTGGCTTGGCAAAGGGAGAGGGCTTCCTTGGGCGGCGGCTGGTTTTTGGTTGAGATAGGGAAAAAAGTGCCCCTCTTTACTTTCAAATATCTGTATTTTGATTTTTTTAAAAAAAGGAGTAATATTAACATAGATTTAATGAGATAAATAATAATTTTAAAAATAATATGTTAAAAGTTAAATGTGTTCAAAAAAAATTTAAAATTTAAATTTTTTTTAGACGATGTAGAAAATACTAAATACGATGTAAATATATCAAAAATGTATTTTTTTGAGATTTTTGTTGTTTTTTCTATTTTGATTTTTTTTCAAAAATTTATTAGAAGATTGAGTAAAAAAAAAAAGGTAGCAACAATTTTTATGAGGTGTGATAAAAAATTCAAAGGATACAAGTTGTACAATCCTAATAAAAAAAACAATTGTGGTTAGAATGGATATCGAATTTGATGAAGAAGGAGAATAGAATTGGAAAGTAGATAATGGTGAAAAAATATGATTTTCTACCTATTCTAAATAAAAAAGATGAGAAATATAAACATTATAAAGAACATATAGTTACATCTCTTCAAAAATCAATAAGTTTAACTTTACATTTATCTTCTTCTTTTTTTTTTAGTGAAAGCTCAAGTAGTGGCAACTAACCAAGTCCACCATGAAAAATGAGAAGCCTTAATTATTTGTACAAGGTAACTAATTCTATTGATGATGATGTAACACTATATTGTCACCTTACTACATGTAATTCTATAGTGTTTGAATAAGCTATAAAGGATGAAAGGTAGAGAATTGCTATGGAAGAGAAGATTGTATCAATTAAAAAAAAATGACACATGAAAATTGGTTTTTAGATAAGAAGAAGAAGAAGAAGAAGAAGTCAATAAGTGTCAAATGGATCTACAAAGAAAAGATTAATATCAAATGAGAAGTGAGGAGATACAAGACGAGATTAATGACAAAAAAAATATAGTCAAAATCAAGGAATTAACTATGATGAAGATTTTCCTCTAATTGCTAGATTGAAAAAGTTACAAATGCCACAAGAAAAGCCTATAAAAATTTATGTGGATAACTCAATAGTTATTGCTTTAACAAAAGATCCAGTATTCCATAATAGAAGTAAATATGTTAACATATGATTTCATTACCTACGAGATTGCATTAAAACAAAAAAAATTAAAATCAATTATGTAAAGTTTCAAAACCAAGTTGCGAATATTTTCACAAAGTCACTCAAATATGGTGTTTTTGTTAAAATAAGAGATATGCTAGGAGTTATAAAGAAATCAAGTTTAAGAGGAAATGTTGAAAATAAATTATATTTTAATTTTTCTAAAAAATACAAAAAAAAACTAGTCTGTTAATTGAATTAAATGAATCGGTTGATTGGTTTAGTTGGAAAAAATATCCTAGTAGAAACTGTGTAATGAGCAGCAGAAGATTATCTAATTACATGTTCTATCTCCCGGTTGACCTTCCAACTATGTTAGCGATAGAGCTCAGCAAAACAAGGTATACTGATACGACCATTCACTTGTTTCTTCTCCTTTTCTGGCATACTCATAAAGAAAGGAAGCACAACACTACCTCAGATAACTTGGATGCATTGCATGGCAAACGATCTGTTCAGGAAGCTAAAATGGATGCATTTTTCAATGAATTGCTTCGAAGTCCGTTTACCATGTTAAAGGAAATTGAAAACATAATATTTAACGAAGATTAAGTATATTAATTTATGTTCAAAACTGAAAACACTATCACATATTAATAATAATAATAATCATATGGAGAGGCAGCCAAATAAACATATAGCTTTAGGTAAATCTCAATCTCTCTCTGTCTCTGTATGTGTATCTGTTTAAAAAAATTCCCAAGTATTGGTTCGAAGATTTGAATAAATATAAGAGTAAAAAAATCAGAAAAAATCTGCTTAGCCATAAGATGAAACTGGTGGAAAAGGATTTTTTGACCCAACCCATAGCTTTTATTCCCTCAAAATGAGGCCTTCCTAGTCTTACCAAATCAAAAATCGGGCCGATAGACTTCAACAGTCTTCTTCAATCGATCTTTCCTTCGAGTTATAATTTTACTTTAGCTTGCAAGTAAGGAAAGTAATTGATGCTCTTGTCTGAATGAATATTTATGAGTGCTGATGAGACTAAAGTTGCAAAACCTGAAAATGACGTGAATGTTTACAAGAGAAATATTTCAAGGAATGAATATCTAGAACGACGTGTGTGAATGTTTTTATTATTTATTTTTGAGCCCTCACCAAAAAATACTAAAATTTTTAAAAAAATATTAATTAAAAAAACGTAGATATTGTTAAAGACTAGTTGAGAATTAAATTGATAATTTAATTTTGACCGATAAATATACTATGAACAAGGGGTAATTCAATTTGGGATGGAAACTAAGTAGAGTCAGGCAACAAAGTCCTCAAGGTTTAGCTTGTGAATAGAGAAATTAATTTATTCTATATATTCACCTTTAAATCTTTTATAAAGTTGTATGTAGCTTGTGACGAGAGGAAATTATCTATTCTATTCCTTTTGTGCAGCATAAAAAACGTTTAACATTTTCGCTTTGTGAGGGGTATTTCGTTTTCAAGTTCATAGTGCTGCACAGTCTCCATAAATAAATCACTATCTCTATTATCAAAGAATAAAAAAGATCACTATCTCAATAAATAAAACACAAATTTGTCGCGCAGTACTAGGATTGGGACCCCAACTTAAGCTGGTTACACAGCAGCGTGGTCGGCAGAGATTTACTTCAACAAACTTTGGGGCTAGCTGCAAGTTCTGAGTGAATGTATGTATATATATATGTATGCTTTTGTTTCATGCATTAATTTTTTTTATTAATGTTATTTGAGGTTGGTATAAAGGTGATGCTGTTTCATTAAGTTTTGCTGTAGAAAGGTTGGGTTAATTTTTTTTTTTTTTATGCATAAAAAATTAATGAATGAATTTGTACCTCAATTTGAGCACGTCGTGAACACTATCAAGATATATTGTTCCTTCATATCGTGATATTGTAGTATTTCTTAACAGTATTAACCTCAGCCAAATCCCCTACTAGTAGTTTTGATGTCGCATGAGCATTAACTTGGCTCGCCTGTAAATCATAATCAAGTCAGTTTCTTAATCAGAAAGTGTTGCGGAGGAAAAGTTGGTGATTTTGAATTAGTGAATAGTAGATTCAATCCAGGCTAAGTTATTTTATTTTATTTTATTCTGTGTTGTATGGTCTCTTTGCTTTGATTGTTTTTCATGTACATACTAGATGGTTAACCTAGTAAAATTATCTCGTTTTTATGATAATTAATTAGTGGTTATATTAGCTGCAAGTTTCAATAATGAAAGCGACGATCGATGCTAATGATATGATATATATTCATGATATGATATTTATTCATTATATTTTAATTCTTAAAATAGAGAAAAACTAAAAGGTTAAAAATGTATATAAAAAATTAATATAACGACAACTATCGAAGAACAAGAACCAAAAAAAAAAAAAATAATGCAACAAAATTAATGAAACAAAAGTGCTTGCAAAAATAACTATTAACTCATAAAAAAATATACATAAAAAATATTATAATAAAACTTAGATAGATAGAATATACATTACTAGATTTATTAATTTTATAGACGAAAAAATTTCATCGATGTCTTTGTTTGTATTTATTACTTTTTTGATAGTAATAAAAAAAATATTAAATGAAAAGGTTTGAATCGAGTTTTAGTTTTGTGTTTATTAATTTTACTTAAATCTAATGAAAAATCATCATATAATATTTTATTTAACATGTGTATTGAATTTATTTTTTCTATACATGTATTAAAAAAAGAAAAAAAATCTCTAATACGAGATCAATCTTTTCAAGTTTTTTAAAACTATTTATGATAAGTAAAAGTATATTAGTTGAATAATGTGTCATTTACACCAGTTTTATTTTTCAAGTTGGTCATTTCTTCATAAAATTATTAAATCATAATATATAATTTGTATTATTTCTTTTAAAATAGGAGAGCAATCAAACATTTAAATTGAATATTATTAAATTTTTGTTATGATAATAATAAAGTTTTATTGATAGGTTCAGAAAACCATCAAGTCAATGGATGAATATGTATTGAACACATGTTGTTATAATGACTTAATTTCTTTGTCACATGCTTCACACGTGTATTATTTAAGTATATATTTAATATTTCTTTTTAACTTACTATGAATTAATTCAATAATTAATAATTAAAAAAAATACAAAGTCCATATATTTATTATAAGAATCTTAAAAAATGATTAACTTAATAGTTTTAGGTATTAAACGGATGAAATAGATATTACTTATATATAAACACAATGAGAATTAAGATGGTCTGATTGAAATTAGTACGCTTATTTACAAATTGGATGATTTAAAGTAGATACCCACTAGGTAGAGGCATTTAACTAGTTTTCAATAGTAATTTGGCACAAGCTATGCATCGCAGCTTGGCTGGATGACCAACAATTTTGATTGCGAGGCAGAGACGTTTTAAATTCATATGGCTAGGGTTCGCGTCAACTCTCTCCAAAACCACCCTAATGACCATTGAACAACAGTGAAGAAAAGGTCATTTTGTATGCTGTTTTTAATTTTCTCAAGTTCATTTTGCTCAAATTGTTTCGAACTATGCTGATTAAGGTGGATTTATTTTTGAAAATATGTGTTTGCTAGGGACGTGTCGTCAAAGATGGGTTTAGTATATTTGTCCCAAGATATTGAAGAACTATGGAATGAATGGCAGATTCGCTCATTAATGTTACTAGGTCTCCTTCTTCAAATCATCCTCACCATTTTAGGAGAACGACGGAAGTATACTGTTGGGCTCGGGGATTTTCTTTGGTTAGCATACCTGTCCTCAGATTCGGTGGCAATCTTTTCATTGGGCATCCTTGCTCGCAGCGTAGCCAACACCACAAATCCGAACTTGATTCCAGTGTTTTGGGCACCAATCCTTCTAGTTCACATTGGTGGCCCTGGAACTATCTCTGCTTATTCAATGCATGAACTCGACAAATTATTGATAAATCACCTTCTTCAGCTAGTAACCCGAGTTGGAGTGGTTGGTTATGTCTTGTTCAGGTTGAGAGAAAATGCCTTCATGTTGGTAGCCATTCCCATCTTTATTTCAGGAATGATCAAGTATGGTGAAAGGATTTGGGTTTTGAAAAGAAGCAAGGAATCCAGTAATTTGTCACAGCAACCTTCTGCAAAACGACCTTGCATCCAGATTAAAGATTATTTATTAATGTCCCGCACCGAAAGTTCAAGTGAGGTCAGATATCTTCATGAAGCTCGTCTTTTGTTCAAAACGTCTAATAAGATGCTGTTCCAAAATCGTGATCTCGTCAACTGGGATCAAGAAATCACCAATGATTTGGTTTCTGAAAAGGAAGCCGAGGACGCCTTCCAGTTGACAGAAATTGAGCTGGGACTCAAGTATGATCGCCTTTATTCTAAGGTGGCAACGATTTCCTGGCCTCGCTTCATTCTCCGCTCAGTCACTTTCTTATCCTCTATTTTTGCTTTAGTTTCCTTCTCAATAATGATAAAGAGCAAGAGTGTCTATTCGGAAAACGATAGAATTATATCTTACGTGTTGCTGAGTGGAGTTGTCTGCCTTGAAAGTTACTCTATCATTGGACATCTCTTTTCCGACTGGGCTATGATTTGGCTTAGTAGTTGGGGAAAAAAAATTCCTAATCTCTATCGAGCCTGTTGTCTTTCTCTGCTACAATATTTTTCCAGGAAGCGCAAAAGATGGTCAAGATTAATGGGACAACACAACCTAATAAGTGCTCTATCAAAGAAACCAGTGAACAAGCTTCGTAAGAAGTACTTTCCAGGGACTTGGAACATTCATAGCAGGGTGGATGTGGACAAGGATTTAAAAGAATTGATCTTCAAACAAGTCAAGGATAAAAGTCGTTCAAGGTACGATCCCGATACCAGTGATGATTTCCCTGTCCTCCTCAAGCTATTGGAAGAGAGAGGTTGCAGTGTGCTTCGAAGAAAGGGTTGTTTCCGTGAATTGGGATGGAGTGTGGATGAAGCAGAATTCAGTCATAGCCTCCTCACTTGGCACATTGCTACTCATGTTTGCTACATTGACGATTCCAAGAAGAACGGTTTTGCAAATTATCAAAATTGCGCAATGAGCAGATTATTATCTAACTACATGTTGTATCTCCTGGTTCAATGTCCAAATATGTTAGCGATGGAGCTCAGCGGAACAAGGTATACTGATACTAGAATTCATTTGCATCGTCTACTATTCATCAGGAATAGTCATAAAGAAAATGAAAAGAAATCGAAAGAAATTTCTATGGATAAATTGGATACATTATCGTTTCCCGAAGCCCAAGTGAAAGCATTTTTCTATGAATTGCTTCGAAGTCCGTCTACCATGTTAAAAGAAATTAGAAGACAAGGGGAAGAAAAGTCAGCCCTACTAGATGGTTGCATGCTTGCTCTGTCATTGCAGTCATTGGAGTCCCTGGATGGTTGGGCAAATGAAAAGAAATGGGAAATGATAAGTGAAGTGTGGGTGGAAATGCTGATGTATGCTGCAAGTCATTCTGTATGGAAGGAGCATGCTGATGCACTTGCCCGAGGTGGGGAGCTACTCACTCATGTCTGTCTTCTCATGGCACATCTCGGTTTAAGTAAGCAATGTCCACCTGCAATAAGTGACGAATTGGATGCTCGCGATAAAAGGCTTGATGATTTTCTCGAGACTGTCGACTCTGAGTGTGAGGTATAGAGTACTATCTGGTTTTTCTTTTTTAGGGATTAGTACAATTATTTTTAATGCTTCAATTCGGATGGGGCTTTGTCATGTACCTATGATTATATTATGCCTTTTTGGCTCTATGTGCAATTCCTCTTCATCAGCTTTGTTAATTTAATCCTTCAAGGGTTTAGCTTTATTTTGTGTTCTGATATATGTTCAGTTTAAAACTTGATTAAGAAGAATTTATTTTCTTTATTATGTAAAAATTGGTCTAGAAAATCTAGATAGATAATAATAATAAAAAAAAGAAATTTGGAAATGTTTGAGCTACAAGTGGCTGAACTCTAATTTGTGTTTTTTCCTCTTTTTTTTTTCTTGAAACAAATATTTTCTTGTTTTTCATTATCCAAAAACTGATGTGAAAATACTCTTACTATCAAAATTACACACGCAAAAGAGCTGAAAGCAAGTTCAAAGACGAACCTCCAAAGTACACCACATGACAGTGGGCTAGCCGTGGATTTGCTCACCGACCGATCAGTGATTTGAAACAATATGTAGTCTCAAGTTTTATTTGCAATAATCGGTTGTAAAAAATAATAGCAAAAATTACCATAAGATAGGTCTAAAATATCAATATTACATTATTCAATTTGATAAAATAATGATAAGAATTAACTCGTTCATTATAAAATAGTATCTGATTTTTTTTATTGATATTGATATTTTACTAACTATTTAAATATAAAATTTATTTTATATTAAGAATTTTTTATATACTAAGGAAAAATCTCATGTTCTTAATTCTTCATAAAAAATTTAAGAAATTTCACCAAGTAAATTAAGCTTTCATATCAATTTTTTTTTACTTGAAAATAATTAAAACAAAAATAATAGTATAAAAAAATAACTTTTGAGATATTAGATCTACAATACAACTATAGTTAATAAATTTAAATTCACTCGATAATCTAAATTATTTATAATCTAGTTTAGTTTAAGTTTTTTTAGAAATATTAACTTGATAAAATTCAAATGATTTAACTAGTCAATTTAGTTAACCCAATTAAATTTGAGTGAAGTTTTATTGAGTTATTTTTTATTTTATTTATAATATATCATTTCAAATTTTTAAAATTAAAACTTATTATTTTAAAATAATTCCAAGTTGATTTTCTAATTTATAAATTAATTCAATTAATCCATCGTTCTAGCATAAATATGGATACAGATGATTTTGTAGGGTCCACGTTTTTTTACTTCCATGCCCAAAAAGGCCACCTCTCAAAATGGTGTCGAGTTGTACTTGATTGCCTTCTCCCACCTGTCCACTCACTCTTGCACTTAGATATAGCGGCAGGCAACCCAACATAACCAACTAACCAACCT
>Ga0325403_1001851_pt1 | contig 18165 bp, 18 predicted proteins | sample PopdelMetagenome_19_FD_205665 | JGI IMG/M metagenome (GOLD analysis project Ga0325403, IMG submission 205665) | Populus deltoides microbial communities from Bellville, Georgia, United States - Xylem-PdKOR-R4 | ecosystem: Host-associated > Plants > Phyllosphere > Stem > Wood/Secondary xylem...
GAAAAATATGCAAGAAAATCACAAATATTTTAAAATGACCCTTAGATTTTTTTTGGATTTTTTTGTTTTATATATATCTATATATATATATATATATATATATATTGGGCTGGACCCGGTCTAGTGCATTTGAACTGGGCCAGAGCGGGTCCAACTCGACCTAGTTGGTTAGGGTCAACTAGCTGCTCGATATACCCTTCTTCTTTTTTGGATGGGCTAGACCCGACCTAGCTATATGGGTTGGGGTGAAACGGGTCCAACCCATGGCCCACATGGTTGTTGGCCCAACCCAGCAATGATGTTAATTAATTTGCCTTCTGCATGTAGTGGCCGAGGGGAAGGTTTTGGGGAGAAAAAAAAGAGAGAGAGGCTTGCCTGGCCGGAGAAGAGTAGTTATTGGTGATGTTCCTAATGGTGCAGGGAAGGTCGAGCATAGAGGTCAGAGGTTGTAGTGTCGCTAGAGGTGGAGAAAAGGAGGGGGAAAGGGAGGTTGCCGACTATAAAATAGGGAGAGGTTGATTTTTTTGCCAACTTTGAGGTGAATTTCTCATTCCTTATGACATAGAATTCATGTCTATTTATAAGAGGTGGAAGAGGGACACTTTGTCTTTTTTAGGGACAAAATTTGGTCATTGATTCAAACCGAAAGGATCTCAATTGTTAATTTAAAGTGGCTATCATAGACTGTCAGATTTTAAAAACTCAAGGCTGTCTGAGTTGGCTACTTTGGGGCGGCACCAAGATTATTGTGGTGTCAATCGGTTAAAAAGAACCATATCAGGGTATGGTCAAGTGTCAAATCATCATTTCGTGCATGTTTTGTCAAATTTGGTAAATATATGAAGCATTAAATGCCCCTGAAAAGTAATCATCTGAGCAGTCTTTTCAGGATTAAATGAAGAAGAAGATGAATAGTAACCAGACAACAAGTCGTCTTGTCTATCTTTTTTTTATTGTTCATAACGACGTCGTTTTGGACTTTTAAGGGTTTTAATTTAGGGTTTGACCAAAGTTTAATTTGGTCCTTCGACTTTTAATTTCTTTCAATTGCACCCCTAATTGACCATAAACTTCTAAATTTATGCAATTTTGCCCCTCACAAACATCAATGTCAACCCTGGATTTCAACGCCTTTTTCATTTTGGTTTTTGGTCTTGGATTTCTTTAATTTAGCCTCTAGTTGACCATTAAACTTTCAATTCTCTTGAATTTTACCTTTGATTTCAATCAATTAGGTCCCTAAAGTTCGGTGTCTTTTTCAAAATGGTCATTAGCTGTGAATTTCTTCAATTTAACCCCTAATTGACCCCTAAACTTTTGATTTTCTTATGATTTTACCCTTGATTTGAACTCATTAACCTTGTAAAATTTAAGTTTGGTCTCTTGCCATTAACTACTTCACAAAATGGGTGGAAGTCCGTTCATATGCTCATGTAACCTAGAAGATAGTGAAGAGATTAATTGGACGAGATTTAATCTGTCGATATGGAGCACCTAAAAGATAATGATTGATAATACTCTGAACTTCAATGAAAGAATGACAGTAGTGCTTTGCGCAAAATAAAAAATCAAGCACTCAAATTCATTTCTATACAAGCCAAAGATAAATGGTGTTGTAAAAGCTACTAACAAGAATATTAAGAATATTATATAGAAGAAGGTAGTCATTTACAGGGACTAGCATGAAATGCTCCATTTTGCTCTACATGCATATCGCACTGCAATAAGAACATCTACGGGAGCTACATCTTATTCATTGGTTTATAGGATGAACACAATAATGCCACTATAAGCCGAAATCTCATATCTAAAGGTAATTATAGAATCAGAACTTGAGGAAGTTAATCGGGTCAATATGAGATACGAGCAATTTAAATTTGATCAATAATAAAAGATTAACTGTAATATGTCATTGCCAATTGCATCAACAAAGAATGGCTGAAGCATGTAAAGGGTGTGAGTGACATCCACTCGCTAGCATGTGCAACACCAACAAATTTTTATTTTTTTATGATATTTTATTTATTAAAAAAACTAATTTGCCTCTCATTCTAATAAAAAAACCATGATTAAAATATGAATAAGCCTATGAAAATAAGTCTAATATTTTTTTTTGTTTTTAAAGGTAATTTAATATTTTATCTGTTTTGAAAAAAAATAAAAGATTAAAAAAACCCTTGTAAACTAGCTTTTTTTATTTTAAAAATAAGTTAATAATTTTATTGTGTAATAAAAAAATTATTAACATAACTTTAAAACACGTGGATTTTCTAACGTGTATGAATGCACTATAGACTGCATTCAATGAATCAATATAGAGAAAACCATTTTACTCCAATCTGTGGTTACTTACTGTGGAGGGCAAAAAGGTAATGTAACAATCCAGTTTTTTCGATAATATAAGAAAGAAAAAAAAATCACTGCCTTCTTTTCCTAGCACCGCCCTAATGCTTTTCCAGAAACTTCCGCTTCCGCTTCTTAAAAAGAATAGAACACAAAAAAACACTTTCTAAAAGTAAACAAGTTTCCTCGTTCCCTTTTCTCCCAGTTTTACTATTAATTAAAATAAAAAGATAATGTTCAAGAAGGCGATTGAGGCAAAATCTCACCAGAGACTCTCTGGAGCCGACCGGAAAAAGCTCAAACGAACTATCAGAGACCGCTTTCCTCGCGCCTCCGATGCAGATATAGATGCTTTGCTCCCTCCCAAAGTAACACTCTTTTCTTCTTTTTTCCCCCCTCAATTTCTTTGTTTGACATTATTATTATTATTATTATTATCCGTTTGGTGTGTAATTAATAGTTTCAAGTTGTAATTTTGATGCATTTGTACTCAAATTCTTTTTAATTTTTTTAGTATTTACATAAGAAAATGATTTCTCCAGTGGAAATGTGCTTGAAAGAAGAAGCAATTAGTTTTACTGCTACTTGATATGTTAATTCTCTTTACCTTTGATCGCTGTTTTGATTATTGCTCTGATGTTTTGTTATGATTGTTGTGTTTAGGCGGAAATTACTGTTTCAAAGTTTGTAAATAGGGTTCATTTATATGGTGTTGAAGGTAACTTTCCTATGTTTTTCGATGTTGATGGCCGAGGCTCTGAAATTTTCCCCACAGGTTAGGTTTCGCACTTTCATGTCTTATGTTTCAATCGACTTTCTCGCATTTTATTCACAAATAATTGAAGTTTGTTAAAATGTAAGTGTGAATAGTGAACGCTTCCATTCCATATTTGCTTGTCATGCTGTTTTTCCTTGAAAGTCAGGACAATTTATGATGGTTTAGCAGGTTAAAATTCTGCTAAATCACTATTTATCGCATGGAGGATTCTAATGACAGGGAGGCTCCTGTTTGGTGGTGTGGTATACTTGGTCCTAGAGTAGGTCAATGCCTTGTGAATCAACTTGTGGGCTATTCACCATTGATAATGGATGGGTTTCTAACTCTTGATGAACCCCTCTCCACAGGGGCAAATAAAGACAATAAGAAAATGTTAATGTTTTATGTAGTTTATGAAGGGATATCGATTCTTTTTTAAGTTGATTTTGAGTGGAAATGCTAAATCAAATTATCAAGATTGAATTGAATTGAAATGAATTGAGGAGAAATGACCTTTTGCCAGAGGTGGCTGTGGAGCTCTCCTGTCATGCATATATGTTAATATTCTTCTCAGAAAGTTTATCTCTAGTTTCCTTTATCTTGGAGAATCTGATTGAATTACTTGCTACTGGATAGAACCCAGCAACCTGAATTTTTCTTTCTTGCTTCTGTAATTGACATGTTAAAAAGTCAAATTATACTGCATTATTACACAATTCAAATTTATAGTAGAGCCACAAGGGCAGCATACTGGTTCAAGAAATCATGCCTTGCTTCTGTATATTAAAGACAGTTTTGTGCATGAGATGGTGATCATAAATACTGGAGCAGATAGTTGAATAGGTTTTCAGCCTTGCTATTGAATGTTGATGCAAAGGATCCACATATTTCTCTCCATTTTTGACAGCTAATAAATGGGTTCCCTTTCATTAAAAGGTAGAATAAAGGAGCCTTAAAAAATGAACCTCCAATTTCATTCTCAAATTAGAAGTGACACAATTATTTAAACAGGAACTTGATGCTGTGGTGAAATACATTTTTGGCTGTTTTCTTGTTTGATTTTAATTTTGTCTATGTCTTGATGCAGTTTTTGCCCTCTGGAAGGTCCCTGAGATGTTGCCTTCTTTCATTCTGAAAGGGGGTGAGGTATCTCAATTTGTCATTGGAGGAGCAGATCTGATGTTTCCTGGTATCAGTATACCTGCTGAAGGTCTACCTTCTTTTCTGGTAGGTGAGCCATGGGCTGTAAAAGTTCCTGGGAATCCAGCACCTATTGCCGTAAGCTTTTCTCTCTCATCTTGACTTGGGTATTATTGGTCATGCCTTATCTCGGGGAGTTGGCTATGCCTCTTATTCTACCTCATTCACGACCGAGTTGGTTTAGATTTCTACTTTTATGAGCAGGGATGAAGATAACTTTAATTTTGTGCAGGTTGGGTCTACCACTATGAGCACTGCTGAAGCCTTGAAGGCTGGTTTGCGCGGAAAGGCCTTACGGATAACTCACTATTATCGGGATTTACTTTGGTTAGTGTACCTTCTATTTGGAGAGATTAGTTATTAAGTATTTTCATCTTTGACATGCTCGAGGAATCATCTGCAGGGAGTCAGTTGAGGGACATTATGTGCCAAATGCAGGTTTCCTTGAAGATGTTGTCTTTGAGGATCCTGTATTCTTATCATCTGCCCAGGTTCCTGATTCATGTGAAGGTTCTGGTGATTCTTCAAATCATGAGAATGATGGTGGAGACAGCAAAGAAGTTGGGGAATCTGCTGATGTAAAAGATCCCACATCAGACAGTCATCCCACTTCCAAGACACAACTTGATTCTGATACTGATACCGTAGAACAAGTAACAAAAGCTGTAGGTGGTTTTAAGGTTACGGATAATATTGCTGCTGATGAATCCACCACTGTTGTTGAAGAACAGCATACTTTGTCTGCTGAAGACGTAGATGCTTATTTGGACAAATGTCTTTTGCAAGCCCTGCATACAACTGTTAATGACAAAGATCTTCCAATGCCAGGAAGCACTTTATGGTAATATTCATCTCCTTTTTTTTTTTTTTCTCCTCCTGTTTGATGAAGGGATGTTAATTGAGGTTCCAAAAGATGGGCACCACTTCCTGTACCCTGTTAAGTATACTAGGACGCCAGATGTTAAATTGCTTATAATTTAGCTCAACATGCTGGTCCTCTGAATGTTTTGTCACTCCCCTGATATTCCTTCAAAATGTGCAAGATCAATCTTATTGTGAAATTTGGTGGAGGACAGCAGGTTCAACTTGAAGGCTCTTTTAGCTACTTTTATATGATCACTTAACTACACCTTACTAAAATCCAAATTTTAGAGTAATGGAAAATCTATTTTGAAGTTTTGAACCCCCATCGATAATCCTCTCCAAATCTACCTCTCTGAACCATCTCCCAAATTAAATCTCATGACAGAGGCCTAAGAGGCACCAAGTGCTCTAGTGCTTTGCCTCAAAGGCCCATTCCACAGATACTGCTACAATTTTTAAAGTCTATACTTGTTTCTTGGTTCTCCAAAATCATTCTCTCAAAGGCTTTTCCGAGAGAATCCAAGTATACGATGCCTCAAAACTTATGATTTGGTTTTTTGCATGGATTGCCAAGTCTCTGGTGTTGGAAAATGCTTTCCAACACGGCTAAATTTAGAAAGGAAAATGTAGCAGATGTCCAATTTCATATGCACATCAAACATGCCATTTTTCTTCAGACCTTTCAACTCCATGTTAATAAGATGACATTGAATTATTCCCATTTCTCTTCTCATAATTGCTATTAAAAACCTCAACTATCAGAATGAAGCATTATTTCCTATTCCTCATAATCAGTTAGCAGTAACTGAAATCCATCATAAGGTAAGGCACATAATTAATGACGTTGAGAATGATGCCAATCACCAAGTATTCTTTGGAAATGTGATCTCTAACATTAGGTTTCAGGAATATGGGTGCAGATGAGAGTGACATCTTCTAGAATTCTATAAATTTAATTGACATTTCTGAAGTTTGGAAACCTTGAAGCATTTTATTTGATCTGCATTGATGCTGAATATATGAATTCCATAATGATTTTTGTTAAATTTGATTGTGGAATTATACTAATTGTAGCTGAGCTGGACTATACTGTTACTGTCTACACACACACACACATGATGCTTGACATTATTCCAACTGATAATTGGATTTACATATTGCTTGAATATTTTAGGCTTAGAACTTAAATTTCTGTTTGGAGGGCGTTAAACGTTACGTGCTTGAAACGAGAGGATTTCTCTTTAGATAAGTTTTAGCTTGCAGTTTTCACATTTAGGTGGGAATTTTTTTCACGATTCTCTTGCTTGCTTTTATAAAAAATATTTGTGATTGGTGCAGGTCCAACCATGTATTACCTTGTAGGCCTTCAGGTATCACTCTAGATATCAAAAAATCATCACACAAGAAATTGTCCAAGTGGTTACAAGCTAAATCATCTGCAGGATTGGTGGGTTCTTCCTTCCCTTCATATGCTCCCTCCTTACCTTTCTCTTTAGTCAAGTTAGTCATGCTGTACTGAAAATGTGCATCTTTTCTTTGTTCCTAGATAACGTTATCGTAATATGATTACCTCTTTTTTTTTTCATGTTTAACAAAAAAACCATTGTTCACTAAAAATAACAAATTGTTCCAGTTTAGGGTGACATTGTAATTGAGGTTCAATTCTTTTATTTAGAGAACCCAGACAGAGAAGTCTCAGCTATTTTCTATAATCTCCAATACTGTATTCTTCCACTGAAACCTCAAGTTCTAGTTGCAGGATATGATCTATGAAGAAGTCTGGTAATTGATCATATATATCAATATTCACATAACTCACTGAAACCCTGACCTATATTTGTAATCCCCGGGTTAGTTGTATCTAGAAAGTAAAGATAACTTTCAAGGACCACGGCAGTTAATTGGCATTCCACGATGTTGCTCAAGAGGCCACATGATGCCCTAGCATTTAAGCAATGTGTTCTGATACCTGTCCATGGATCAAATGGTCTCTTCTCCTCTGCCATTGAGTTTACCCCAGATAATAAAAAAAAGAAAAAAACTGCATCAAGTCCTTTATCCGCCCAGTATTCTGCCCTGAAAACCTTAAAAATTGGTCATTGACAGGTTCAAAACATGATTTATTTCCTGATAGAAAAATTGATCTAACTGGAAGTAATCATACCTGTAGAATGAAGTCCTAGCTATTGAAAAGGCTTTGCTTGATGGATGAAGTTTGGTTGGCAGGCACCGCACTATGATAGGGAATGCTAGATGATGGCAACTTTTCCATGAAATGGCATAACTTATGATGAAGGTATTTAAAATGTATGGAAGAATTGGATAACAAATTAGGGTATTCACAGGAATTTAGAGTTAAACATGTTGAGACTGAGTTAAGGGTTTTATAACATGGTTTGGTAGAAGTAGTTGATTCGAGCAATGAGAATGCTATTGAGCTACAATTGTAGTTCTTACTTTCAGGTATGTGCTGAGGCACATCTAGGTGTCATTATAGAAGCAGCAGCCTGCCTTGGTTTCTGTTTGTTCTCCATAGAAGCTGGAGAAACCTGTCATAGTGAGGGGAGTGGCAGTATGCTGTTATTTTGGGAGGATTTATTGTTTATTTGCAGGGGCCTTTGAAGAATTTCTTTCTTTCTTTCTTTGGATGGTCATGCTGCAGTTGCTAATTACATAAACATGGATATATATTGCAGTTTACCAGGGCTAGTAATGCTAAGAGATAGGTTCCATTTATTTTAGGAGACTGACAGCTTCCATTCCATGAAAAGTGATATACTTCTATGGAGTTTCAGTTGAATTAGTAGTTGTTTTTTTGAACTTTATGATCACAAACTGAAAGATATTGTTCTGCTGCCAATCAATCACATTGGAATTGGTGATGGGTTTTGAGCTAATGCCTGTGACTTTTGCGGTTCAGTGAAGATCTGTTTGATTATGAATGAGAACACCATCCATTAGAGGGCTTTAACTGTGTGTCTGCATGTCTGTCTTTACTCATAGTATAATCAACACAAGTGGAGAGAGGAAAAGGGTTATCGAGGCATGCTATGCAGATGGAAGTTTGTGTTTACATATTTTATTTTTTTCATTTATAATCTATCTTATTTTTTGTTAAGTTGCACATGTATTAAGTAGATATATGCTTAATGTTGAGTTTGCAATGTTTGTTTTCTGTTAACAGATTTCAGTAAAAGAAGACAAATATAAAAAGGAAACTGTCTTATTTTCTGTGAACCGCAGTCACCTAGACTACCTATCCTTCAAACCAGAAAGAAGGCAGGAGCAGAAGGTTGATCAGGGTGGTGATCAGGCTGTTAAAGAAACCCGATCACCAAAACTGCTTGAAGTGTCCGAGATTTATAAACCAAGTGTACATGTCAATCCCATTTTTGCTTCTGTTGGAGCTGATACTGGGAAGCTATACAGTGCTTCAGAAGCCTCTGATGTTGTATTCAAGTACATTGAAAAAGGACATCTGGTAAAGACAATGAACAAGTCCATTGTGGTTCTGGATCCAACCTTATGTGATGCTTTGTTCAAGGGAGCTATCAAGAAAGGATCAGCATACCCGACTGAGATTCATAAGAAAGATTTAGGATCTACATTTGTAAGCCGGATGCAGGCCCACCACGTTGTAACCAGAGGAAGTGAATCAGTTGTTCGTAAAGGTTCAGTGAGAACAATTCAGATAATGACTGAAAGACGTCAAGGTAACAAGAAGGTGACAAAACTCTCAGGCATGGAAACATTCTTGATGGACGCTGATGCATTAGCGTCAGAACTGCAGAAAAAGTTTGCTTGTAGTACATCAGTGTCAGAGTTACCAGGTAATTTTTTTCTCCACTTGTTATGAATTGGTGGTTGTAGGTAGAACATATTTGTGTTGCTTCTCTATGAAAGCATTTTGGTTTCAATGTGGCAGTGAGAATAGGATCACAAGGAAAGTAACTTGTATGTGAAGTTGCTTGTATGCTGTTAAACTGATTGTGGCCTTCAAATATTATCACCGTGTTCTTTAATTTGTAAAAAAGAAAAAAAGAGAAGCAAAAAATTCTCAGCAATCCTTTACTTGATTAGCTGTGATATCACTGAATGGAGTTCTTCATACATAGCATTTCTCACCTTTTGTATGCTGTAGTGGTTCAGAGTTCCTTGGGTGGTTCCCCTTAGTGTTGTCAAAAGCAAAAGGCGCCCTAAGACGTGAAGGCTGTCAAATGCTTGAAGCGCCAGGCGCTCGCCTGGATAAAACAAGGCGCAATGCTATAAATTCAAATAAAATATATGTATAATATTATAATATATAAATCACAAATATATATCTAAAAAATAAAGATTAGAAAATCAAAGTGAAACTCAAAATATCTCAACATAGTCATAAAAGTTATACTATTCACCATTAAAAACAACATAAGACAACTTAAAAGAGCAAGTAGATTACAATAGTTAAACTTAAATATCATCATCATTAATCTTCCAACACATCATCATCCTTGCTTTCATCTCCTTCACTTGAGTCCCCATATCCACCATTTCAAGATTATCATTTGAATCATCTCTTAAACTATAATGCACTCCTTTAGCATGGCTGCCGCTAAGCCACGATGCTCTCTTTAAATGTGCCTCTAGTTCCATTTTGATGATCCTTTTTCTTTTTTAAACCCTACTCTTTACATTTACAACTATCCTTAAATTATTTTTGGCGGTGGATGGAAAGAATATGGGCAAATAGGTCAAAACACATGTCACTTAAAAAAGAAGAAAAAAGAACATATATTTTGAGTAGGCGCTCACTGCAGCGCCTAGTTAAATTGCCTCGCCTGAAAAAATAAAATGTGCTGGGGTCTCACCTTGCCTTGCTTGGACTCCTAGGCAAGCGCCTCAGCGCCTCTTGACAAAACTGGTTCCCTTTGCTGATATTCAACAGTGTTGAGTTTTCTTTAATATTGAGACATTTCATTTTTCTATTTCCCACCATTTGGAGTTTTTTTCCTTTTCCTCTTGTATTTATTTTGGAAGTGTTACTTGCTCTCCAGCAAGTTTGGGGCTTACGCCCTCGTGTTTGTAGTTTTTTCCACTTTAGAGTTATCTGAATAAATTGAATAGAAAGAAGATATTACATCAGTTTCCACTAGGTTTCTAATTTTGTATGTGGTCGTGCAATCCAAACTTGTTCATCTACTTGAGGGATAAAGAACAGGGTTCATGTGTCTCAAAATTGAAGCTATGGTGGTTGTACTGGACATTTTGGAGTGTTAATTGTTCTCCAAGGAATTTTGGTATATTCTATTCTTTTTGTGACACCTTCTCTTACAAAAAACATGAAAAAAATAAAATAAAAATATAGAGAGATAAACGTGTGAAAGCATCTGTTTCTTCTATTCATCTAATGAATGAGGAATCAGTTTTGATAGATCACGTAGTAAGAAACTGAAATGCAAAAATCTTTTTATCCTACTACATCAAATGATGTTTCTAGCTATCATTTAAGAAGATGAATTCTCTTTCTATATATATATATATAAAGAGAACATGAATTCAAAGCAACAAGGATGCTAGGTCATCTTGTGTTGGTGGGATTTCAAAAGAAGAGGGCAAAAAGAAAAAAAGAGAAGTCATTGTTGGTCATTTTGAAGCTCAGAGATAATGGCATTTCTTAGAAAGATGGTAGAGGTAGAAATCAAATGAGAGTCACGTACCAGGACCCTGGTAGCAATGTCAAATACCTGCCAGATACTGAAGGTGGGTAATTTGCTTCCTGTGTTGAGGTTGATGTCTAGTTCTTTTTTTGGCATTTTACTGTAATTTCATTGTGTGTCCAGTTTCAAACACCCTTTAAAAGGGAAGTCGACTGCTTGGGTGAGTTGTAGCATCAGGGGCATGAAGTGGTCATGCTAGTTGTGATAAAATGTTGCAAGAGTGGCAGCAATTTCTGTGGCGGTAGCAGTAAGGGACTGATGTTATAATGTTAATAGTGGAGTGGAGTTGAGGATTGCAGGAGGGACAAGTGGTGATTTGGATTATTGAACTGTAAGGTGCCACTATCCCCGCATGAAATTGGTTGATCAAAAAATTACAAGCTGGTAGAAAATAGAAGGATAGCTATCCTATGATCTTATAATCTATGAGATCACCTCTTCTTGGAGTTGCGAGGTTAGGAGAAAATCTCTTTATGCTTATAAAAATGTGGCAGCTGCGCAAAATCCCATTTGTTCGTTTGAAATGGCATAGCTTTAATAAGCGGAATTGAGGAGTCTTTGGAACTTTAGAACAGTACTAGAGTATGTTCCAATGTTTTGAACATCCTGAATCCTGAATCATTTTATTATTTGCTTTTTTTTTAGACCAACGTGGGTGTCCGGGCGCAAGCTCTATTATTTGCTTTTTTCATTCATAGTTATTTAGTGTTCCTGAGTTTGTATGCTCATATTTTATTTTCAGGTAAGAAAGGGCATGAGGTTCTTATTCAAGGTGGTGTAATTGATGATGTGGCAAGACATCTGGTTGAACAGTATGGGGTGCCCAAAAGATACATTGAAATTCTTGATAAAACTAAAAAATAAGATGTGATTATCGGTTAGTTTTCTCTACCTAATTGATCTTTTAATAAATTGTTGTAGTTTTCCATTAAGGTCTATTTTTCTCCATAAATTAAGCGAAAGTCATTCTTTTTTCCATAGCACCATTTATTCTTTTGCTGGTTTTGCAGGAGTGAAATTGTAATGCATGCTGTGGTTTTATGTTTTTTGTTCCCTTCTATGTTGTCATGGAGGCCTATGCATGTACAATTGCTAACTTGTTCCTTGTCTTGATATGTACTTACATGTATTCTACCAAGTTTACCCTTGAGAGAATAAATCTATTTATAATGAGAAGTCCTTGCCAGATAGGCTTCTGAAAGATAACCATTAGATTAGCTGGCCCAATCTAAGTGGGACCTTTTTGGGAAGCGTATAAGGTGAGTCCTACCATTTTTACCCTGGAATTCAGGAAAAATACCTTAGAAGATTCAGACAAGTCTTTCTATATTTCAAATTATGGCCAGCTTGCATGGTGGTTGCAAAGCGGTCATTATTGCCAAATATAATGTGTAGGCATGTTTATGTACTGAGTAGCTAACTATTTTAAAGGTGTTGAGGCTTGATGGCACACCTTATAGTAGCCTCTGCTGGTAATTGGTTAGCAATCTATAGAATAAATTTTCTTGAACAGATTGTGTTTGCAACATAAATGGAGTTGAATTAAAGTATGTAGTTGGAATAGAATGTTCTTAGTAGGATAATTTTCTAATAATCTGCCTTAGTTTGTACATTAATTTGTAAGTTAGCATGTGCCAAGAAGCACACTTTGTGTAATATGAGCTAGTGTTTGTTGGCTTGGGTAGGTGCCTGAAGACTAATTCGGCTGGGCTGAGATTTAGACATGATTGATTTGGTTTGGTCTAGCATATAAAACATGGCTCATGTCTGTGCAAATTGAACTGGACTACTAATGACCTTATTCCTCTTTTTTGATTTGCATACTCTTGACATAGTCTTGCAAGTTTCTAACAAAGACATCTCTTTCAGCTTTAGTAGCAATGTAGCATAGGGGATCTCATCCTTCCTAAACTTGAGATTTAAAACTTCATGGAACCATTTTGAAGTGCAATCATACATGTTTAATGCATGTGATGTTAAACTGTATCTGGAGCATGCCAAGGCAAAAGGCCATATCACGGGGCCTTGATTAACAAGCAGTGATGATGCTCTTGTGCTTGCATGTGAAGTGGTGATGGTGATTATAAACCTTTCTCTGCCCAGACTGAATTTTTAGTTGTACCTTATTTATTTATTTATTTTTATCACTGGGAGTCCCATCAGCTTTCATGATGGGGTAGACCTCCCTTCTTTAATCCTCGACCCTTGGTATTAGCTGGATTTGATTTCAAATCACTTGTTTCAATGCCAAGTAACTGTACCAGCTTAGCTGGCTTGCCCCACACTTGTGCATTCTTCCTGTTTTGATATTTATCCAGTATTGGCCCAACAGTATTGGACACGCATTTATCCAATGCTTTCTCATTGTTCTGTACTCATCACTGAGTTAATTCCTTAAATCAAGTGCAGGCATATACAAGTGTGCACTGTCACAGGGTTACAGGAGGCAATGGAATGGTGTGATACCAACTTTCAACCTCAGTCTCTATGGTTTTGATGAAGTTAATGAATGCAATCCAGAAACGGGTTCTGAAGAGAGGTTAGAATAATTTTTAAACTTGCCTCAATACAATGAAAAGAGTGTACAGAAGTTCTTGTGCTCCAGAGTATAGGTATATGAAGTTTCTTTTTGTGGAGTGATTAGCCGTTTTATCTTACTCGAATTGAGTTGACTATGGTGTGGTTTAGAGGACTGCTCAAAGCTGTGTTTTGGTATCTGGTCAACTCTTTACTGCACCTCATAGTTATGCAACAGACATTTCAACACTTCATGCCACAAGTTGCTAATTAATATGTTTATTTGTAAGTTTTTATGTTGACTATGCGAGTCTTCAATGTTACTAGGAATGCAAGTGTGCATCATAAAGATCATTCATTATTGCTTAGGCTGTTATTTTGGTGATCAACATGGAGGACAACATAGCTGTGATTTGAGGATGAGGACGCGGGGGAAATGTTGTGAATGGTGTGCATCGGAAATGTTTTGGGAATGGAGTAAAAGACCAAATGAAGCCCCAAAATGATTGGTGAATTGTGGACCGATTTCTTAGTATTTCCACTTTACATGTATTCTGTGTCACGCTTCAGAAGAGAGAATGGATATGGAAAAGAAATAAAACTCTAATTAGGATCAAGATTATAGATGTAGGGAGAACTAAAAGGTTCTATCAATGGGTTGAAAGAAGCCACTTGTGATGGTGCTTTGAAGGTGGAAAGATGAGAGTGTTTTTATCGGGTTTAAAACCGAAAAAATAGAAATAATTCCATTTGATGGTGGTAACAATATATATATATATATATTTGTCAGATTGGCAGATTCAAAACCCACTCTGGAGCCATGTAACCTCGAGTTCCTCTTGCCCTTGACGAGCTTGATTCTACTTGGCTCTCTCTTTTTAATTGCCGAGATAGGCCAAAATCTGAGAGCTTCGCCTGGTAGTTGTCATCTAGGTGTATATTTTGAGGTTTGACACCACAATGTAAAACCCACCCCAGACACTATTCATGTAAATAAGCAAGGCCTCTAGCAGTTCCCACAGCAATGTCAATCCTCTTTTCACAGTCAAGCACATCGGAAGATAATTTCTCGAGGACCCATGCTCCATGTAATTGTAAACCAACAGCCTGTGCTTTGCCCCAGCACAATATCCCCTCATCTCATCTCTATTAAGTTCATGTGATTGAGCTTCCCGATTATGCTAATGCTAACTTCGGCTCGGAATTCTGCTTCTCCTTGAATAGCCTGATTCAATTGCTTAATCGCTGCAACTCTGCCGTCAGATATTATTCCTTTGTATACAATTCCTCCTCCACCTCTCCCAATCTCTTCACAAAAATCCCGAGTTGCTTTCTTTAGCTCAAGAGTACGTGAATTTTCTGAAGTCAATTTCAATACAAAAATAACCTTGTTTACTGGCACCTGTGTGGTTTTGGTTTCTTATCAGGAAACACTACAATAAAACACCAAGGAATTCAACTACTCGCAGATGCACAAACAAACCAAAGGATAGATTTCGTTGTTCCATTTTCATGACTTTTTCTGCATACCTTCTGCTCAGCTGCGTGACAAGTTCACCAGAGCAATCTAACCTGAATTTTTCAGCAGGACTGTTGGAGTGGAGCTGCTGTTTGGCACTTTCAAGTAGAGGTCTCCTTCGAAATTTGGCCAAATATGTCCATTTAGCAATGCTGTCTTTGTGAAACAATACGGAATATTACCAGGATAGTCATGCTTGATGAATTTAAACTGGAAACCTTTGCAATCACACGTCTGCAAGCATAAATCCTCGCAGGTCTCTAGGGTGTAATTAGGATAGAAGCCAAAATCATAGCTAAAAACTCGACATTAGTCAGTTGAAGGAGGCCAGGGTTACGGGCAGTATATGTTTTCTATCAAAATTGTTAAAACCGTTCTAAAATCGTGTTTTTACGTAATTTCACCCAATTTTAACGATTTCACCCGATTTCACCTATTTTCAAGTTTCTTGAATGATTTAGCACGTCAAACCTATATTAACTTGTAAAATCATACGATTTTGTATGATTTTACGAGTTAAATTGTGATTTTAACAACCTTGCTGAGAAGTCCTCGCTAGATAGGGTTTTGAAAGATAACCATTAGATTAGCAGTCCCAATCTAAGTGGGACCTTTTTGGGAAGCCTATAAGGTGAGTCCTACCATTTTTCCCTGGAAATTCAAGAAAAATACCTTAGAAGATTCAGATAAGTCTTTCTATATTTGGAATTATGGCCAGCTTGCATAGTGGTTGCAAAGCGATCATTATTGCCAATTATAATGTGCAGGCATGTTTATGTACTGAGTAGCTAACTATTTTAAAGGTGTTGAGGCTTGATGGCACACCTTTTTTGGTTTAGCGCATTATAGTAGCCTCTGGTGGTAATTGGTTAGCAATCTATAGAATAAATTTTCTTAAACAGATTGTGTTTGCGACATAAATGGAGTTGAATTAAAGTATGTAGTTGGAATAGAATGTTCTTAGTAGGATAATTTTCTAATAATCTGCCTTAGTTTGTACATTAATTTGTAAGTTAGCATGTGCCAAGAAACACACTTTGTGTCGTATGAGCTAGTGTTTGTTGGCTTGAGTAGGTGCTTGAAGACTAATTTGGCTGGGCTGAGATTTAGACCTGATTGATTTGGTTTGGTCCAACATATAAAACATGGCTCATGTCTGTGCAAATTGAACTGGACTACTAATGACCTTATTCTTTTTTTTAGATTTGCATACTCTCGACATAGTTGACATGATCAAAGAGTTGATGTCTTCTCCTAAGTGTAGAAGTGTCGAAGTAATAAATAACCCGGTAAGACTGGGCTCGAACCACAGGAAGGTTAACTGTATAAACTACAAATAAAGAAATAGACAATAACAGAAAAGAAGTTGAAGAGAGCTTTAAGATGTGATATTGATGTAAGGATTTAAACAAATATAAAATAATTGTTAAGGTTAGAGGATCCACTAATGGTATTTCAAACAAGTATAATATAAACTCTTTTTATTACTCAACTGGAAACCACACACAAAGGAGGTTCCAATCAGATTATAAATTATTAACATGATTACATTAGTTATCTTATTCGAGTAATGCTAATACTTGTAAATGTTGTCAGGTATTCATGATTATAACTTATGTTAACAACAAATCAAGTTCTTTTCATAGCACAAGTGTCGGTTATACCATACGGTTGGGCTATAAAAGTGCCAAGTATTTGTTGTACCAAGGGTTATACAACATAAATCTAGATTAACCATTTAACAAGCAAAGTATTAAAAGTGAATAAGATAACAAATACAAAACATGTTAGTATCAAACATTAAAGGTCATGTTGAGTTTATACTATATTTATTCTTACACCATTAGTGTAACCTTTTCATCTTGACATAATAAACTTAACTAAACATAATGAAGAAGAGAAACATAGATAAACAAGATAAGAACATAATTATATAAGTATAGTAAAGGAAAGGAAATGAAAAGCATAAATAAGAGATTAATATAAACAAAACTTAAGCATTGCAAAAATATAAAGAGAGAGAGCAAGAACATGATCTTGATCTGAAAACCAAAATGCCTAAATGCATGGCAAATGCCTCTTTTTATAGGCCAAAATTCAGAACTATTGATATGATGACTAATTGTTGAGTGGGTGGCCACCTCATGACTTGGTAACACTCATTATCTTCTTGTCTACAGAAAACGTTATTGCTAACATTAGAATTTGAACAGATAGTCTTCATGAAAGTTCTGGGAAATTGTCTCAGCTTTCCAACAAAATAAGAATCGGTGCATTTGGACTTCTAGCACTTGAGATATAGGCTGAACACTGAACAATGTCTAGGCTGCAGGACAGATTCTGACTTTTCCGTTGTTGCTACCATTTGAACTCGAAAATGACACTTTTAAATCTTGGACTCTTCATGAAAGTTTTAGGCCTATGTCTTAGCTTTCCATACATATAAACCAGACCTAAATCCAAGTTCTACAACTCCAGTTATGATCCAATAATCGAATGGTGTTCCAGTTTGAACTGAACCAGCATCTCTTTTTTTAAGCTTAGCCCTCTCTTTGTCTTCTCAATTTCAGCAGTTAAACTCATTAATCAATCCTTTGATTTATGTGATACGCTTGCATTTAAGATGAACATTTACCATAAATTAAAGGTATCTTATATTATTAAACATGTTATTATAAAACATGCTCTAGTTAAGGAGTTATTGATACTTTAAGTGCAAAATGATGATATAAAATCTTGATAAAAATGCACTTTTAAGTACTAATCAATATAGTCTTGCAAGTTTCTAACAAAGACAATCTCTTTCAGCTTTAGTAGCAATGTAGCATAAGGGATCTCATCCTTCCTAAACTTGAGATTTAAAACTTCATGAAACCATTTTGAAGTGCAATTATACATGTTTATTGCATATGATGTTAAACTAGATCTGGAGCGTGCCAAGGCAAAAGGCCATATCACTGGGCCTTGATTAACAAGCAGTGATGATGCTAATGTGCTTGCATGTGAAGTGGTGATGGTGATTATAAACATTTCTCTGCAAAAGGCCATATCACTGGGCCTTGATTAACAAGCAGTGATGATGCTAATGTGCTTGCATGTGAAGTGGTGATGGTGATTATAAACATTTCTCTATCTATATTGATTATCTTAGGTTACGTGTTTGTTTGGCTGCTATTTGAGAATATTAGTTGGGCTGACAATTGGTCAGTTTCTAGAAAGAACACCTTTATGATGTTACTGTCCTACCGATGTGAATTCAATTGTGC
>Ga0325403_1001852_pt1 | contig 18165 bp, 14 predicted proteins | sample PopdelMetagenome_19_FD_205665 | JGI IMG/M metagenome (GOLD analysis project Ga0325403, IMG submission 205665) | Populus deltoides microbial communities from Bellville, Georgia, United States - Xylem-PdKOR-R4 | ecosystem: Host-associated > Plants > Phyllosphere > Stem > Wood/Secondary xylem...
AAAAGTCTATGCAAGTATCTCATTAAATAAATTTATAATCATTTATGTAAATAAACAGGAAAAAAATTGTTAACAATAACCAAAAGAGATAAATATAAATTAAGATATTCAACCACACAAAATGAGACATCCACATGATTGAGTTTACTGAACTTGTTTATTAAAATCAATAAAATATAAATCCACAACTTAAAAAACTCATGACTTCAAAGATAAACACAAATTAAACTAACTAAATAAACTCAAGTAAAAAAAACAATATTATGCAAGGCCAAACATATTAGCAATATTATTTAAAAATGAATATTTTTTTATTTCTAAAAATAAACTTCATTTGTATAAAACCCAAAAAAATAATCTAAATGAATTAGCATAACATCTTAAAAAATCAAACACAAACAAAACAACTCTAAAAACATTTATATTAAAAAATGACATGAAAAAAAATCCATGACCTGGATTATGAGATCGAGACAAATTTATAGAAAAAAAATTAAACATAATTACAAAACCAATATTTAAAAAAACAAATGCAGAGCGATAAAATCGTGTGAAGTCAAATCTCTAACAAATCAAATGTCAAAAGATCAAATAAAAAAATCAATTACACAAAAGGATCTAAAAAATAAAGGTGAAAAAAAAACATTAATTAGAGGGTAAATAAAAATTTTATTTGACATGCGCTCCGTAGCGGGTCGCAATTTTTCTTTCTTAAAAAAAAACTTGAGTATAGACTATTTTGTTAATAATAATTAAAAGAGAAACTAAAAAAATTTAGAGATGAAGGTAAATCAAGATATTTCATCTCGCAAAATAAGACATTTACTCGTTTGTGTTCACTAAATTTGTTTATTAAAATCAATAAAAGATAACAAAAATAAAAACACATATGAAACAGAGTGAATAAAATAAAAGGAAAAAAAATATGTATGGCCGAATATAAGAAATATTATTTCAAAATAACTATTTTTTGTACAAAACAAAACCTACTTGTATAAAGTAAAATAAAAAATAAAATAAAAAATAAAAAAAATTAAACACAAAACAAAACAAAACAATTTTTTTAAAAATCTTTATCCAAAAACAGTTTGCAAAACCCATGGTTTAGGTAATGAGACAGAGACAACCTAATAGAAAAGAATATAAAGGTAACCATAATTTTTTTAAAAATAATTTAGAATGATAAAATCACAAAATATAATGAGAGAAAAAAAAATAATTCATAACTGTATTAACACTTAAAACTTGTGCCCCATGTCATTAAATTGGAAGCATTATAAATGGAAAAACCGTGAAGCTCAATCCCAAATAAATCAAACACTAAAGGATGTATCCGGAAAAAAAAAATCAACCACATAACATTTTTTAATTAAAAATAAGGGTGGAAACCAAAATAAAAAATAAATTTGAGGGCATTTAAAAATTAAATTGTAGGGTTAAATTGAAAAGAAAAAAAAATTAACAAAAGGAAAAAAAAATCAAAAGATTGAAGGATAAATTGAAAACAAAAAACAACATAAACTTTGATTTGATTGAATGATAAAATTGAATATTAATAAAACTTTAACAAAAGATCCAAGGATAAAAATGACAACTAAAAAGAATAACAACCGAATTGGTGAAAACAATATATGATAAATTGTAATTTAAGGACTGAATTGAAAACATAAAAAACTTTTTTTAAAAGGGTCACGGACAAAAATAAACAATAAAAAACATAAGGATTGGAATTGAAAAACAAAAAGATAAAAAGGATAAACTTATACTTTAACTGGAAGAGAGAAAAGTAGAAAGAAAAAAGAAGAAACGACCACTAACAACAAACCTTCAGACCACCACCAACACACTTTACACTAGGAGAAAGAGCATGTGATGACATTTCCAGTGATACGATGGAAGGCTTTTTTTCAAACAAACGATGGCGTCGCGTGCCCCGTAGAAAGAGCACGGACGCCACCAACGTGCTGGTGCGTGAAAAACATACACTAGCAGCTTTTCAGAATTTAATATTAAAAATAAATATTAAATTACTAAAAAGCCCCCCATAACTCTGGAAATAATAAATAAACAAATGCGAAAGTACCAAAACACCCCTAAATGTATAAAAGCAATTTTGTCTTATCTAAGAGCAAAGAAATATTTTACTTATTTTAAAGTTTGTGCAAAGTAAAGAAAAAAACCCTTGAACAGCGGATTTAAATTTCATTAACCTTAGGGGTAGAGAAATGTTTTTACTATATAAAATAATCTGAAAAGGATAATAATATCTATATTCAATCTTTTAATGACCATTGAATCAATGTAAAAAAATCAAAATACCTTCATATCCTGACCTTCCAACTTTTCCACCAAAGGAGACAGGTAAATTTACTATAACAATCCACGATAAACTGCATCCATCGCTACAATGATTTCACCACGCGTTGAAGAGTTTTGTTTAAATTTCCTACTGCCCGGCTGATTGAAGTGAAATATTGTCATTGAAGGTTGTAGGGAGAAAGTGCATGAACAGCAGCAGGTGAGCACTCATCATCGTTCACTTCATTTTATTCCTCACAATGGTTACTTAAAAGCTCAGGCTGTAACTTATTCTATATATATATATTTATTGATTGTTAGAGTTTGATCAGAAGCTCTCTTTTCGTTCGGGAGAAGTTAATTAAAGTGGGCTGTTCAGAAGTCTTCGACTAATAATTATTGTTTGCGCAATTAGATCACTTTCCTTATTTCAAACGAGCCCATCAAGTCTAATATTGGGTGACCTGCCCAGCTCTAACAACCACCCTCTTAATTTCAAGACACAGATGATGTCCATTCTTTACATCACCGTAGTAGAGAAAGAAAATTAGAAAGTGAAGTGTGATTCATGCATAGGGTTTTAACTTATGATGAAATTCACGGGTTTAAATCCTCTATTTCAAGCGTAATTATAAAGCTCCTCGAACCGAGTTTTATTTTGTTTTAATCGGATCGACCGAGCTAACTTTTATTCTTAGGTTACACCGCAATACCAAACAGGGATCGATGGTGGGAACCAGAACCCTTCCTATCTACGATGAAGGAAAAGGTCTTTTGGCATTGCTTCTCATTGATTTAAAAGCAGAAAAGGGTCTCACCATCGTAACGTTACTCTTGCTCCAGTGCACTACTTCGATTGGTTTCTTGAGTCTTTTGAATTTTGAAAACGAACAGGTTGGTTTGGAAAGCAATACACCGAGAGGTTATGTGACCACCCACGCCTAGCTTCGATGATGACGATGAATCATGAGCTCCATCCATGCTGGAATTGACAATCACACGGTGTCGACATTAATCCACTTGACTGGTTCTTTGTTGTTTTCTCTTTAGGGCGGCCAGCCAGCCACCTATTTGTTGATTCCGAGGTTGGGGCTAATTAACTTGTAGTATATTAATAGCATCCATGATTCCATCTCCTTCGAATTTAGGTCGCATCAACGAGCCCAAGTTTGGAAAGAAATTCATTAACACCCAATTAAGCTTTATTAATTTCGAGTCGATCTCTAAGATGGTTATAAAAACTATATATAGTTATAACTACAAAGCATGCCATTGATCTCTTGCATTGCAGGACCAAACGTAACCTAAAGTACAGCCATATATGTAGAGAATTATTGTTCTCAAGTTTGAACCTGTAACATCATGGTTGCAACCAAGGATCCTTGAAGATTAAAGGTTTCGTATGGCTAGGCGAGCGATGCAAACTACGTTTTTACATTTAAAAACATCTTTTTTTGTGTTTTTTTTTTTCGAACACAGTTTGCACCGTGTAGTCAACCTGGCTTTACAGCTTGATGTTCCATACTCCTCACGTTATTATTTCCAGTTTGAATTTAATCATAGAAATCGACCTGTTCTGGGCGATTAAAGGTAACAAAACACGAAGCAGGAGCTGTCAAGATGTGTAATAAGGAGGCATTGATCTTGACAAAGTACCTGCAAGAAGTTAGGCAAAAAGTTGGTGCATATTTGAAGCATTCCCTCGTTTTTTCTCAACCTCATAGAAATTGATGTACATATCATAACAGTTAAGATATCCTTTTCTATTTGGAATTTAAGCAGAAACTTCTTTAGTGTTTGGCTTTTTCCAAAGTTGGATCTGACACACGAATTTCCTCAATTCCACTCATTTGAACAAGAACAGCTTGTTATTATCATTCCTGGTGGGCATGGCACGGGATAATGAAAATGAAATCAACTCAAATTAATTACATTCATTGTTCTTTTGAAAAAAAAAAGATAAAAATAAAAAAATAACAGTCTTGTTAAATCTTTATTGGCCTGCGGATTAACCCGATGACCTGTTAATCTAAGATCTAGATAGCTTTTAAAATTAAACTGGATAAAAATTAACTCAATCAAATTTAATCAATCGACTTGCACCTTAATTGATTTGAGATTTTTATTTTTTTAATTTTAAAATGATGTTGTTTTGGATTCATCAATTAACCAAAGTTAACCCTTGTAATGTATAATACATGTCCTAGACGGAGTCGTGATTAATAATTTTGAGAACAAAAATTATATACTTTTCATTCAATATCTTTTATTTCCCTTCATATATATTAGTTATAAATGTCATAAATTAAGTGTTGTCGTTGTTGTTATACTGTCTATTGGGCTCTCAATTGCATATAATTTCCAAAGCCTTTAAAAATGGTCCTAATAAATGAGGACAAATTATTTATTTTTTGATAAAAAAAAAATGTTAGGAAATTATGTATGTGTCTAAGTGTGTTTGTTTTTTAGTTTTTTTTTTTTTAATTGTTCATTCTTAACATGCAAAGCGGGATCATACTATATTTTATTTTTTCATGAAAATAGATTTTTTTTTGAATAATAAATCAGTTACAATTGTAATACGTATAAATAAAAGTCGTAATATATACAAAGACTCAAAGAGAAGGGATATTTCACCCAACAACTTAGAATTTGAACTAATTGTTCTAGACAATTGGTGCTTAAACTTGGAACTTAATTATTGTATTTGTCAAAACTTGACAGCCTAGACATGTCCAGGATAATGTTTGTTTTTGTAGTGGTAGCGTGTTTAATTTTAAAGTAATTTTTTGAATGTTTTTGAATTATTTTGATGTGCTGATATCAGAAATAATAAAAAAATATATATTATCTTGATGTATTTTTAAAAAAAAAAACACTTTAAAAGGTAATCATTACTTATGTGCCCAACACTGATTTTGTGTGTTTGATATTGTGGTGGAGTGTGTTTTTAAAAAATGTTTTTTACTACAAAATATATTAAAATAATATGTTTAGATTTTGTATTTATTTTTAACATCAATACATCAAAATTATCGTAAAATACTAAAAAAAAGCATTAATTTAATTTTTTTTCAAGCCAAATACACCCTGATATAGTTTCAAGTGCAAAAACAACTATGATATTTTTTAAAAAAAAAACAATACTCTTCAATTAAATAGAAACTAATTAATTATTTGGGTTGTATCTTTTGTAAATTTATCTTAATTTTACCCTCTTCTTTTCATTTTTTCCCCTTTCTAGGAATCAAATACTTCCGATCAATGCTCTATTGTATAGTAATTTTCTTAACCTTTCCCCCATCTATAACTAAAAAAACAATGATTTAAGACCATGCAATGATTAAAACCATTCTAGCAAGCACATGACATGCTTCCAAACAACCAATGTACATACATTTCCACAAAGTAGTTGAAATAATTCACAACCCAACAAAAAAATTCTAGTTTTAAAATCCTTAAAATAGTGTGAAAAAAAAAAGGTGAAAAATTCTAATGGTAGGTAGAGGAAAGATGGGGGAGCCACAAAAGACCATTGGACAGCAGTATGGCAACCCTGTCTTCGCCACCCTGTTCTCACTCACCTTCCTCTTTACCCCTTTATATACCCCTACCATCCACATTCCTACAATTCATTGTCTCCATTGTTTTTGTGCTTGCTTTGCTTGTTGCCTTGCCTCTCTACAATTTCTCTCTAAGAAAACCCTTTTCAAAGAGGGATTTGTAGAGCCTTTCTTCTTTCTTTCTATATCTGTTGATCAAGAAAATGGAGGCAATGAAAATGAAGATCTTTGTTGTGTTGATGGTGGTCTTGATGGCCTTCTCAACCATGCAAAAGGCTGCGGCTGCCGACGCACCAGCACCAAGCCCAACATCTGATGCCACTATCTTTGTTCCCACGTTCTTGGCATCTCTTGTTGCTCTTGCTTTCGGGTTGCTCTTTTGAGCCAACTTATTAGGTGTTATAGCATGGTTTCTCTCATTTCTTTCCCTTCCCATTTTTCTTTCTTTCTCCCCTTAGGATCACTTTTCCATAGTCTTTTGTAATGTTGGATCTTTCATGCTTACAATATGGGAGTGACACAAGAAAGAAGGAGAGGAAATGGGTTGGGATTTCTCCCTTTCTTCCTTTCTTTTTTGTATTTATTTTATGTATTGATGTACTTGGGGTGTGATTGATGTCTTTTGATGGCACTTGTGTTGTATTTTCTTGTATAATTCCTTTTCATTTATTCATGTATCTTACTCTGGCTTGAGCTTCTCTCACTTGTATTTGTGATTTACTCTACTAATAAATCCTTTCTCACCTTTTTTTTTATATAAAAAAAGTCTTGCTCTTTGTTTCTTCTTCTCCAATGAATTTGATGTTTTTTTTTTATGAGAATAATCGATGTCCTTAACCATTTGATCACCTCATAACAAATTCTCTCGTTGAGGTTTAGAAGGGTCACTGAGAATAGATTCTTGTTAAACAAGTGAAGGACCAGGTTGAAAGCTTTTGCTGGAAGGATGGTAATGAGCTGTAGTTTGGCAGATTCCATCGGAGTTTATGTGGTGATTGGTGAAGGTGATGATTGTATACAGTAGTTGATGGGGCCTCCAATTATGATTGTGTTAGGCACGATGGCCAGGCCATTGAATTTGAAGGCATGGCATTGGCCTACCATGTGAAGGTAAAAAAGTGGTTACTATTTCCTGACATGTGAAGAAATATGGTCCAGAATCAAATGGCCTGGCAGTGAAAAGGGAGCATAGAAGTTTAGGAATTGTATTGCTACAAAAATCTGGTAAAAGCATTTCCATGAAAAAACCAATGCTAATGAAGCACCGACCCATTGAAATGAAGCATGAGGCTTCCAAAATCAAATCAAACTTCCCGTTTTTTTTTAATGGGAAAACCAAACCCTAATCTCAAGCATTAGTGATGCTCTGATTCTATGGGCCAAATGTATCTCAAAACTTGGCTGGCACACCCCCATTCGGAATGCTGAACGGACTTGAAAAATATTGCCTACTGCCCTGATGTGCCATAGCCACACAAGATGATATTTTTTCATTTGATAGGGACACCTGATTCTTCCTTTATTCTCTTGAACTAATACCACCGGTAAAGTGATGGTCACCAAACTTTAAGGATGCCCTACAATGACATGCCATCAAAATCCTGCTTCGTGTTAAAAGAAACCTAGTATTAATTTTACTAACAAGGGCAGGCCATGGTCGTTGATGGAAGAACTGTAGTTAATGGAAAGAGCACTCAAATTCTGTCACAAAAAGGTTCCATTGTCATTAAACTTTGCCATCCTAGTGTTCCCCATCGATTTCACCTCCAATTTTTATTATTTTTTTTTTAACAAAATCACTCTTTGGGCCATCCAATCCCTAAACCGCCAACAATGTAATGAATTGTTAGACTTTGGACATTTTATGAATCAATATTATTAGAATTATGGGTGAGCGGCCAGGGTAGGAGTTAAGACCAGTTGATGATGTGAACATGTTAACAAATGGCACATGCTTGTTGGGACATAGAATGTAAGATTGCAGCCCCCTGTACAGCAGTTTTTGTTTAGAAGGAATCCATTTTATATTAAGCTTTCTCGGCCTAACTAGTGGCCTTAATCATAGAGAATTATGCTTGCTAATATATTGTTTAGTAAGGTGGCATCCAAGCACCTGCAGCCCAATTAAAATTTGTTCCCACAAGGATAACCAAATTAGAACTCAAAAGCAGAAGAAGTAGTTTGATAGCTACGGAGATTTGTCATTAATTTTGATTAACTCACTGATCATCTATTAATCAATGAGAAGATGAGAATAGAAAGCTTGCAAAGGTGACATGTGGAATCTCACATCATATGTGCTATGCACACGAGGCCTGTGAAAGTGACCAAATGCAGTGTCACCAGGCAGAAGAGGTGGGTTGGGGTAAGCTTTGTCTGGACGCTAAGACTATGCATAAAAAAACATGGGTTCTAGCATTTAGTGCCATCCATGTCCTTTCTTTTCCTACTTTTTGGCTTGTTGAGAATCCATTTCGTTTAATCATCAGGTATTTTCACGCCAGTTTTCAGGCATTGAAATAAAATCCTGATCTGGTCAGGTTTTCTTCCATATCAGCACTAAAAACTTGTGTTTCGTTGTTTTTTATTGGATTCAAACCAAGATAGCAGACAGAGACCTCCAAGGACAAAGAGTTCACCAACGCTGATCATAGCTGCTCATGCCACCGTGTTCCTTTTTATTTTATTTTCTTGTGTTCTGCGATAGAAAAAAGAAGATGGTTGTAACATTCTATACATGTCTCATTTGCATTTCTTGTTTTGAAAAGATAAGAATTTACTTCAAAGTTATCCTATAAATATTTATTTTTGTGTCTCCGTCTTTCTATACATTCTTTATCTATCTTATTTATTCTTGTACACTAACCAAACACAACTTGATAACTTGACAACCTTTCACTCTCTGTATTCTTGAATCTGCTCCAATAACCAATCCACTATAATGAAAATTTTTCGGAAAGTGCTATACGTGCACATGCACATAAACGAAGAAAAACTTCTATCTTAGAGGCAAAAATCAATATAGAAAATTGAAATGTGAGATAAATAAAAGGGGTATCTATTACAAGGGTGGTGGTTATGTTTCACATAAACAAAATCTACAAACATGTTGTGCCTAGAGAAACAATGAACTGCCTATTCATTTACATTTTTGGCACCTGCTGTCAAAACCTATATCTGTTAGATCTAACTATTTCTTCCCAAACATTTCATTTCTTTCTAGGACTTCAAAAAGGAGGGCTATGCATCAGCAGGCTACAGTTACATTTACACGTTACAGTTTATTGTACATAGGAGCAACAACGCAGGGGGCAGGTCATTGTTGCTTGTGTCTTATACCTGTGACCGACCAGTCTGTGAAGAGAGCTCTTTATCAGCAAAATGAAGCAGTCTTCTGAGTCTTAAAACCATGTCACAATGAAATGGAAGTGCGGTTCGTCGCTCCAAATATGCTGGGCTCACAGTCATCCATGATAGGGCTTGAAGTTCTGCTGCGACACTCTCAAGAATTACCTGGGTCCTGATTTCAAAATCTTTACCATCTACACCTACAGTCCGTCCCCCTTGCTTCATAATCCTTCGAAACATTTTATCTTGGGTCATATTATTGCCTCCATAATAATCAATGAGACTCACAGAAAGAACAGAAGGCCATTCTTCTCTTGAATTGCTCTTATAATCTCTCCTCACGGAAGGTACAGCCTTTGAAACCAGGAAACCAGTGGAGAGCGGAATTGCAGATCCCTTACTATGAAGGAGATGTGCAAGTGGTGGAGATTCAGCAGTGAGGCATGTGGGGTGCTGCAGGGGTGTTGACGGAAGGAAGCGCATGCTGGGTGATGGAATTAAAATGTAAGATGCTGATGTTGAACCGAGAGACTTTACAGGAGTGATACCTTCCAGATAGATTGACGTGCCAACACCACTGCCACTTCCTCCTACACAACTTTTGCTATTAGAACTCAAGGCAATAAAGTTAGGAACTCCAACCCTAATTAGTGGAGGAAACAATGTTCCAAGAAATCTCAACATAAACCTGATTACATGGATATGATCTTATGTGCCAAAATATTTCCAGCTCCTCTAAACAGGCCACACCAAAACTATTTCATATGTTCCTAAAGGTTACAAAGTATGCTTGCTTGTGTTAATTGTACATGCATGTCCAGGAAAGGAAAACCATGCCCAATGATTGAGCAAAGTGGCAACATAACGTGTGCTTTTAATATGTTTTATTGTTGTGCATCTTCATCACCACACCAACATAACAATATTGTCTAAAGTCATATGAAAGATTTTCCAAAAGGATACCAAGTCTATGCCAAGGTTACAGTCCATCTACATCCAAGAAAATGAGACTGGTGGTAAAACGTAGCTACCAAGGCATCACCACAGAAAACCAGGTGCAGCGAACAATAGATGAAGAATGTGACATTTCTTTAACAAGAGTATCAAATGTTTTTAATATGAATGCACTGAGGGGAAATAAAGAATGAGAGTGGAGGGGAGAACATCAACTTACCAGGAGATGGTGTATCAGCCTGAAGCAGGAGATGTAAAGAATGGTCAATTGAAATTGTAACAAAACTGATGCTCTGCATCCACTGAAGCATCCCCCTTGAGTTGTCAACTGCTGCGTGCCCACCCATAAGTTGTTTTCTTGAAGAAGTTTGCCCCAAACCACCCTTCATATAGCCAGATGCTTTTGAGTGAGGGCTATACAACGGACTAGGTGAGGAAGGCAAGGTTCTTTCTTGAATTAAACCCATCTCCTGTTGCTGCAAGGAAGCCCCATTAGCGCTTGCAGCCATCCCATCAGGCATTGATCGCCGTAGTTGCAGTGGCCATTTCTTCACCTCAGAACCCCCAACTGAATAAATGGCTTTCTGCCACTCTGTTTAATCACACAGCAGAAGAGAAATAACAAAGTTAATGCCAAAAGAATAGAACAAAAATAGAGGTCAAAAGTCATAATCACAACACCAAAAATCCTTCAATCAACAGGCTAAATGGGTAATAGTTGCAGGCAACTGATAAATTACTGGCAACTTAGCAAAAGGTTCCAAACACTAAACCATATAAAGGCACCCCAAGACTGCAGCAAAACTTCCGTTACTGGTAATTGGTAAGAGAATCACAATGCAAGACATCTTCTTTTATTTAAACTGAATTCATAAACCATTTACTTGTTGCTCATAAACAATAAAATAGTTGTGAAGCAGCCAATCTAAATAATGACAGCAGACAGGAAAACTTTAGACATGACAAGGCAATTGATTGTAACATCAAACAGAGAACAATGGAGGACTTTCATGAAAGAAACTTATATACCTATGTACTCAAGCTCAAAGAAGTTTCCAATTCGAGTAATCACAAAATCTCTAGGCTTTACACCACCAGTGTCAGGAGAGGAGCAAGCCTGAAGTATCTGACATCCTTGCTGCAAAACTTGTACAAAAAGGCATTGCAAACCTTTTGTATCCTGACGACTACTAATTCCACCAAAAGGGAATATATGGCTGTCAAGCAATTCTCCTCTTGCATCTGTCCAGATGCAAACAAGCCAACGCCAGTCCTCTGTCCATCCATAGCAGCAATGCAGGCTTGGAAGAGTCTTTTGATAACTAGATCCATAGCCATCGGGCTCAGATCCATCATGTTGTGAGCTAGATCCAGAATCCACACTCCCTGCTGAGCTTGCACTTTGCATGAAGCTTCCACCAGTATCATCAGATTGCATTTTTGAAGATTCAGAGACCATATTACCAATAATTGTAGGTGCAACTGCATGGTCCAGAGATCCGGGCTCTGAAAGAATAAAAAGTGGTTCAAACATGTAGCGGATCTCATCTTGAAGAGAAAAATCTCCATTTCGGTTTGGATCACAGGTCAAGCCTCCAGCCCTTGCTGTTTGCCAGGAGTTATCCCAAGTGCCAGATCTCAATCTAGAATCAATGTCAGTCTCTCTTGGTAACGAATTCCACATTGCTGGAACAGAACTCATTTGTGTTAAATGAGATCTACTTGATGTTGATGGCTGAACATCATTTGAAGAGCCTTTTGAAATTCGCCGGGCCTTATTGTATACAGTGAAAGCAGTCTCCTTAAGAATGATGAGCTCATTAAGAGCTGGACTAGTGACCCTAAAAATGGCATCAACTGTCACAATTTGCAATACCAACTTAGGAATGCTAAACCCAGAAAGTACTAGAACATTTGATGCTGACGCTTCATCCACAGCTGCCAAGCTGCTTAATGCTTTGCCAACCTGAGCCAGCAACATAGATCTCCTCTCTCTATTTGCTGGGGGAATGATTGACCCAATAGAAACAGAGGATTCAATGACAGTTTGTAGAACTGCAGCAGGTTCAGGAAAGGGGCACACTACATAGATAACCTAGATACCAAGAACCATCACAGATGTATTCAGTTACACGACAATAAACTAATACAACGTTATGTGCTTGACACAAGATGCAGGCATGCAAACTTTGGTCGCTAAAAAAAATATATCATTGCCTGCTCAAGAAACAAGAGCACAGCATAAACATTACACAGCATGAATTGAGTTCAACAGATTCTGGAATTCAAAACTAGCAGATAGCAACAACAAACCCATCCAGATTACCCGAAAGCACATAAAGAAAATGATTTTAAGAAGTAATTCCCAAATATAACAGAGTTCACAAGTAAAATCAAAATCAAAATCAAAATCAAAAGATACTGATATCATCCATTAAACATGGAGAACATGTCATTAATAGTGGTGGATAAAAGTGAAAGAATTGAAAGAAAAAAACGCCACACTACTAATGCCATTCTGGGATACAAGAAGCAAACCAGTTGGAGAAAAAAACTCAACCTACGTTCTTCATTTAAGGAAAATAGAACTCGCTACTTACCATACAAGGGCTGCTATTGCCTTCTTTTGGGTTTGTTGATAAGGATGGACCAATTTTCAAAGCCTTGACAGCCTTCGAAAGAGACTTAAGATAGCTTGCCAGGTCCCAACCATTGGAGAGCGAGAGAAAATAATCGCTTATCGATCCCACAAGGGAAGCATTACTGCTTTCTATCTTCATTGACTGAGGGCAATCAAGTAGTACAAAACCAGAAGACAAAGATTTCCCTGCATCCATCTCCATTTGGTTTCCCAAACTCTGAGGTGAATGAGTTCCCAGCTTGCACGTTTCATAGACTGAAGGATAAAAAAGCATTCATAAGACTGAACCAATTTACATAATGACATGGAGCCATTGAACTCAAATAGATTACTCAAACAGCACATGCATGCGAAAAACACATGACTGCACACACATTATTAGCCTAGGAAAATTTCATGAAGAATGCGATTTACAAATTAAAAATAGAAACATGAGCGAAATGAATAAGTCAATAACAGAGGCTTGGAATTTTATCCAGCACAATACTCATTTGGTTGTTAGCAAATCTTGAACAAAACCTAGAAATTACTTTTTTCCTCCAAGAGAAAAGTATGTAGGATCCTTTCCCTAAAATTGGAATGGTTGGGTAAATTTTTTGAACATGACCACAGTTTTATAGACACATTACCAGGGCAAGAATATAAAATCCCACTCACCAGTTCCAAGTTGTTGGAAAAAATCTGCAGCTGCAGAAGTAAGGGGATCAATGTCTGGACATACAACACAATAAGTTATCTGCAAAAGTTAACGAACAATAAAGCTTCAGTATCATAAAAAATGAACACAACAAAAAATCTCCTCAAGAAACAAACAAAACAGGGATGCAAAACAGACAGCAAGAGTATCCAAAGAAGGCACTGGTTTCCAGGATCTTACTGGTTTTGGTGAAGCATATGGTTCAAAAGGAGCCTTTTCCCAGAGTTGTAAAGAGCTTGCCGATGTCTTAAGCCAATCGTCCTGGTACCTATTTCACAAACAATTCATTTGCACATTTCATACACAATGATACCAAATAATAAAGGTAATGGAAAAACTGAAATTATAGAGTTATCAAATAATGGGGGTAAGGCTTGGTCTACTTTAGTTATCTACACAAAAAGAGCAAGTAACATTATGTCTGGAAGCCTCTGAAGTTATAAATGGCAATGAGATCTGCAGGATATCCTCTTAAAAACTCTGTATAAAGTGTTACAAACATTGCAACAAATTCTCTGATTTGTTTGATACACAGATTCTTAGACCAACCCGCCAGAGAAAAACAACATGCAATTTGATGAACTCAAAAAGTTTTGAGATCCAAATATTCTTTCCTAGATCTGATTTTTGAATAAAGTGCATTCTCTAGATGTCTTATGCATTTTCTTAGCAATCAGCTTTACATTCACCACAAAAGAGAAAATGCAACGCTCATCTACATACGTTAAATTTCTTTCTTAATTTATCAACCGTTGACACGAAAACAAAACCAATTATGATACATACCCAACAAGAATTGCAGGCAAAGGAAGAACAAAAACCGTTGGCTTTATCCTGGGAAGTAGCTCTGGCTCTATTTCTTGATTTGATTTCCTTTGGGATGTCTCATCCACTTTAGCTCCATCTGGGGTACTGGATGCTGCAGCAATTGAGAAACTGTAAAGTAACTGTAAATTCAAGAACCAAGCATGCACCCGGATGTGCATGTGAACACAGCATTACTATACCTTTGAGGGAAGATGATCCAGCAGCTGAAGAGAGGACTGGGCTCATTGGTTCTCCAACAGACAGTGTTACAGCACTTGAATCTTTGCATTCACTTAAATTGGACTCCCCAGAGGATCCATCACATGTGGTTGCTCCATCACCTGACTGAATGTGGCCTTTGCACCAATCAGTGACACATAAAGGACCTTCCAAATTCCCAAAAGCAGATTTTAAGGCTATTTTGATTTCAGACTGCAGCAAGGTGGTCACTGCAGAAGAATGAATCTGAGGAAGAGGAAGAGGTTCCCATCACAATACAGTAAAGATGCATAGATGCAGAATTATGTTAAGTGTTTGAATATTATCCCACAATAAATCGTACTCATGCAAAACAAATGCTTACATCAGCAGAAAGTGGGTCTACTAGTTCCACGCCAGCAATGTCCAGAAAATGACAAGAAGCCAAAGTCCCTCCACAACCTGCATGGATCATGGAAGGCCCGCAAGAAAATCCACGCCTCCAATGTTCTTGTAATGCAAGCCAACCATAAGGACCATCACCACAATCAGCATCCAGAGCCACATCAACAAAGGAAGTAGCTTGTTGGACAAGCAATGCCATGCCATCCAAAAGCTCCTGCAGTGGCTGCTGCCTTTGCCTATATGAGAGAACTCCTTCCTCGCTGAATGAATGGTGTGGCAAGGACACACTAACTTCAATATTCGATGAACTAGTATGTTTTGTTAATTTAGGAACTCCAACAGAGCGCCAAACACCTACAGGTGAATTAAGATGCCCATCTAGTACTCCACCATCCATATCCCCAGCTATTCTAACTGGTATAGATTCTTTTTTCTTCACTTCATGCCTGCCAGATATGTTGTCTGTCATGGTACTTGCATCACCATGCACCTGATTCAAACCAGTGCTTCCACTTAACCTATGCAAATTTACAGATGTAGGGTTACCAGGAGACAACAGTGTGTGTCGCATTCTACACATGGAAGCTTGAAACATAATGCATTCTACTTCAGTTGCCAGAACAGTCTTCATAGAAAATAAGAAACTTTCTGCTCCTAGTGTGCCATCACTCATTTTCCTCTGGGCAGATTTGACAGTGTTTGATGAATTAGAATTCAATAATGGAGATGGCATCATCGCCTCACTTGTAGGACGGCTTTCATTAGATGTTAATGTTCTTCTATCAAGTGGTACTTTCCCACCTTCCACAAGAGTGTAATATTTCTTTGTGTCATTCCTTCCAGGACCTGTTTTCAGATTCACCTGTATGCCAGTTTTCTCATTTGATCCTTCAAAGCAAGGAGAAGATGGTGGTGTTGCACCATATGCATAATTATTTGAACTCGAATTTGAGCTCTCCACTTGGCGAGATTTTGGACAATATGGACTCCTGAAAATCGATGAGGAGAATTCGCTTGTAGGGGTTTCAACTGCCCCATATTCTGGGGCAAAGGTCATCAAAGCTTCGGCTTTGATTAAATGATCAAACTCGCCTGAAGAAGACGATGGAGTGCAGTTCACTGGAATTAATGCCAGAGTACCATGTGTGTCTTCTTGGCTTTTGCTGGCACTTTCATCTATGACTACTGCAGGAGACGGATTAAAACTTTCAAAAGATGGAAAAGCTACTGGCGGAAGCATCTGATCCACAACATCCATTACCCCAATAGGACTGTTAGCAACTTCACCACAATCAGGACCAGAAAACATAAGAGCCTGCGACTCTGCTGTTCCAGGAGGCTTCACAAAACAAAGGGAAAAACTTAAAACTTAATTTTGTTTAATTATAAAAAGACTATAAAGCAATTATAGACCTTCCAAGCTCCTAAGGGGAAACAATTTTTAAGAAACATCAACAAAACATCTAGATTCTAGTGCTATTCAGCAATTGATGAGAGTTTCTACATCAGGGTCTATCAGATGAAAGAGATGTCTTCCAGGTTCATAAAGACAATATAATAATAATAATTATCGAGTGTCAAATATTCCCATGTCACAGAATGTTTTCCCATTGACAAATATGCAAATCTTATACATTCCTTTTCATCAGATAAACAATCAAAATCTGCATGCACTAGCACAAGCATGCATACAAATGAGTATCTCCCATATTGTGCACTGTGTTACGCTTGCAGTTGTATAGGAGATTACCTCTCCAAAAGGCAGATCATCATTCTCAAAGAAGTCCCCAAAATCACCAAATTCAGAGAGAAGAGCTTGGATATCCATGCCCGCACCTCTGTCATCATCCCAATCCCAACGAGATCCAATCTGCTCATTTGCAATTCCTGTGATAGCTGAATCATTAACTTCTACTGAACCAAAATCTTGCATGTGAACATTTTTAACCATGCCCGCTTGACCAAATGGCTCAGTCATCCCTGTTCTAGGACGCTTAGAACCCTGCATAAGAAATAACAGCAAGGTCATCAGTCTGAATCCCACAAAATGCCTAAAATGAACATATACAAAGACAGGTTCAAGCGCTGTTCCCATTCATCATCCATAAAGACAATTTTCCAGTATCCCTAAATAAATGACAACCCATTTGAACTAAGTCCAGAAAATCCTGAAAAAAAAACTCATCCTACATAATAAAAATTGTAAAGCAACAGCATCAAAGGCTCATACCTAGATCATATTGATGGGACATCTATGAATGAAATGAACATAATCACCTAGAACTTCCGGTGAGGAGTCATTAAGTGCAGTTATAGTCAACAAAAAGAAGCTGGCTTCTTTACCTTTACACTCCTTCTTTGCAGGATAAAACTCAATCAAGAACGTATATTGTACAAGAGGAGATCACATGAGAGTCAATTATAAGAGCAATCTAACAAGCAGACCATGGAATTGCACTCAGAACCCTCAGTTCAGGTAATTTATAGTTTAGTTGTAGGGGGGAATGAGGCAACAATATCAAATGTTCACACCTAGATCATATTCAGGGGACCTTTAGGAATGGAAGTCTTTAATATTAATCAAAACAGTATAAATCATACAGAAATCCCTGCTAGAGGCCACAGGCAACATAACAGCAGTAACATGTATTGTCTTCCCTAGTCTCTTATCACTTTGGAACTGGTTTGACATTGGCAGACATGCATTTAGGCAGAATCACGGATTATTAGGATTGCTCAAGTACCATAAAGGTCCTAGACATCCCTTTTGGAAATCACAAAAGAAGAATAAGATCAAGAATCAAGGATTTTGTGATCAGAATGACTAGTAGCTTGCATCTATTAATGAAACACAACACAAGAATTAAACTACAAAATAATCCAACTCTATTTAGTACTCGCAATAAGTATAATTTTGCTGGATTGCTGTATATGTGCACGTGTGTACCAATACATTCCTGCTTACAGTATGCCTGCTGGACAGTTTCTAACATGAACCGACAATTAATCTACTTTGCTAAATTCAGCAATGTAAAGAATACACTGATCTATGTAGTGGCTCTTTCTCTACAAGAAATGATTGCCATATAGGAGTTACTAAAAAGCATTATGTTGAAAGATATTAGGCCAACAAAGTCTAGTACTTGAGGCTTCTACAAGATTTCTATATTCTAAATTGTTTATTCTATCTAGTTTATGTAATAAGAAAGTCTCGATCCCAAACTACATAGGGTCACTTTAATGGATCTTCTGGC
>Ga0325403_1001854_pt1 | contig 18163 bp, 3 predicted proteins | sample PopdelMetagenome_19_FD_205665 | JGI IMG/M metagenome (GOLD analysis project Ga0325403, IMG submission 205665) | Populus deltoides microbial communities from Bellville, Georgia, United States - Xylem-PdKOR-R4 | ecosystem: Host-associated > Plants > Phyllosphere > Stem > Wood/Secondary xylem...
TTCGTGTTCAGAGGAAGATGGAGAAGCTGAGAAGCGTAGGGAGCTTGTGAAGGAGTCGTTTGAATTGGCTGTAAAGTTCTGTTTTGGCGAAGTCTTGGGTCCTTTGAAAGTTCTGGGGTTTCGGCTATATGGAAAACGGGCTAGGGACTTAATTTGAGCAACAAATATGATGCATCGTTTCAATGAATTTTGATGAGTATTAAAATCTAAAATGTTTAGGAATAAAGTTTATATATTCAATAATTAGTTAATTATTTTTAATTTAAGTAATTTGATTTATTTTTTTCAGCCAGGTATTTTGTGGCTTGATATAAAAAGTTTAGGTAGATAGTAGCTGGTGGTGCCTGATAAGTTAAGGTGATTGGTAAATGATACTTGCAAAATGTTTTTTTTTTATATGGATGTGAGGACTTTTAGATGTTTAAGTTAGTAACTTTGTAAGGAGAGAAAGTGCATAATATCTTAGAGAAATAAGCTCTGAATATGTATATTAAAAGTGTTAAGAATGAAGAGATTGTGAATCTTGAGTTTGAAGGATTTATGATGTATTTATAACACATGAGTCTTGTCCTTTTATGGAGAGGAGGGATTAAAGAGTAATTAACTCAAAAATAATATGTATTGGATCAATATAAAATATCGAGGTACCCGCGTAGGGTTCTGAAAAAATTCTCAATGGAGAGTTGGGCTCGGGAAAGTTGCCTTAACTTATTAGAGGTAAAAAATGGGTCCAAACGCACTTCATAGGGCGAGCCCATTGAGTTAGGCACCTCTTCTAGAGAGTGACCATTAAGTCAGGCTCCTCCCTTAGAAAGAGCCCATGGAATCGGGCTCCTTCTAAAAGTAATGGAGTGTGGGCTCCTCCCCTATGGGGAACCCATGGAGTGGGTCTTTTTAGTGTGCCTAGATATGTTGAATGAGGCCTTTTAGGGAGGGTTTTGGGCCCATTAAACCTAGTCTTTGTGATATTAATACACAAAGATTTGTAAAAATGTCTGGTACAATGAATTTTATCGAGTTTTCTTCATTTAAAAAGAGGGTTGAAAACCTCAGGTAATAAATGGCTAGGGAGACGAACCCATGTCAATGCCCATACTTGGAAAGATTTCTAAAAGCCGAAGAGGTCGGATCCATGTCAACACCCATACTTAGAAATGTTTTGAAGGGGCAGAGGGGAAAAGCTCATGAAGGGTGGTGTTATTGCATTAGAGAGACCAATTTCATCCATTAGATAATGGTTACATTGGAGTGTGAGAGGAATGTGACTTTTCTAATGAGAAAAATCATCAATAAAAATAACTAAATACTTATAACCATCAAAAGATTCAATAATAGGTCCTCAAACATCATAGTATTCAAGTTCAAAAATCTTATTAGCTCTATACAAAGAAGGCATAAATAATAGTTTAGTGAATTTCAATAAATGACATGTATCACAAGTGATGGAATTGGTACCTAAATTAGGCATCAAATTGGCGCGAACAATTTCAGAAGGATGCGTTAAACATTGATGCCATAAAATTTGACATGGAAAGAAAGGAAAGAGCAAAAAACTTGAAAATTCTTGATGTTCTAAGGATTTCTTGAAAGATAATAAAGTCTTTAGAAAAAGAAACCTTCACCAATTATCTTCTTGGTGACAAGGTCTTGAAAAATAACATAGTGAGAATCGAATATAGCATGATGATTAAGAGTTTAGGTGAGTTTGACAATAGAGAGCAGCTAAAATGGAAAAAAAGAGAACACATATAACCATAGATTCTACATCTTTAAATAGTAATTTAACCTTTCCTTTACCCTCAATAGAAACACTTTTTTCCCATTTGCAAAAAATACACGAGTTAGAGTAGAAAACTTCAAAAAGTGATATAAATCGATCATTTTATTTGTCATGTGATCAGTGACACCCAAGTCAATGACCCAAAAATCATGCACAGTACTAGCGACTAAAGCAGTTTTGAATGCAGTAAAAAAAAATTCAATATTGTCTTATGACAGACGCATAAAGCTTACCAAGAAACCATTAAACTTACCAAGAAGAGTTGTGGAATCATAATTCTCAGAAATTGACAAACCATGATCACCCTTCTCCTGTAGATATGTAACACAATCATTAAGAAGGGCAACTGGATTGGTAGAAAAAGTTACCACATCACTAGGTGACGAATCAACAGAGTAAACAGTAATATGAGCTTCATATTCATAGCATTTTTGAAATCCCTTCTCCTTTTCAAACTTATGTTTCAACTTTGGATGAAGAATTCAGATTTTAGTTGTTTTCCTTCATAAGCCTTGCCATTCTTTATTTGTCTATTTAAAATATAAGCACATGTCTCTGACAAGGTGATTTTAGGCTCTATATTCATGACTTTCTTGCGGACTTTTTATCGTTGAATTGTAGCATATACACTTGTAAGTGATAGAAGATCAAGATTCATAAGAATTCGACTACAAAGATCCTCATAATCTAAACCAAAACTAGATAAAAGCTAGAATATCTTATCTTCCTCTCGTTTCTGCAATACTACAACATCAATAATATGAGGGTGGTATAGTGCGAGTTCACTCCATATACCTTTCAACATTCCAAGCAATTACACATAGGTCTTGCCATCTCCCTGAAGATTAGTAAAATCCTTTTTTTATTTGAAACACTCGAGCAACATTGTTCTGACTGCTATATATTTCTTTCATTGCCTCCTATAGGTCGAATGAAGACTCCGAATAACTAAAAAAATTAGCAATATTGTTTTTCATAGAATTGAGCAGCTAGAAATAACAAGTTGATCTTTGCATTACCAAGCTTTATAGGTTGGTGAAGAAGGGTCAAGAGGTTTAATATGGCCATTAACATAGTTGAGTTTGGACTTTCCACCAAGAGCAATTATCATGACTTTTGACCAAGGAAGATCTTGAGCTCATTCAACAATATGAAACCCAAATGCTGATTTGGATATGGTTCTCCTTTTAAAATGTTGAAAGATTTATTTCTGGTATTAGCACCACCAGATTAGGAATGTCTTCCATAAAAACTTTAAATAAAATACAGAACAATAAGAACCAACTTTGATACCATAAAGAAATTTAAAGGAATAGAGCTTGTTTTATTTGAGCAATCATAGTCAAGTTTTACACGTACAAAATACAAACTAAATAGAAAAGATAGTAACAACAACCACATCTTTTTCCTACAATCTAGGCATAACAATTGGTAACAACCAGTCCTTATCATATCTATAAATAAGGTAACGTTAACTATACTAATCCACAACAACTAATTTACATAACCAACAACAATAATAAAGGCAACAACTTAGGCTTTCCTTTAATAGTTTTCCTATGGTATACTTCATCCCTCTTACTACTAACATATAAAGATATGGAAGCAGGGGTAAACATACATCCATTAGAAGAGGGGAGATTGTTTTTGAAAAAAAGTAAAATCATTAGTCTTAGTGATTCAAAATTTCCCTTGACTTTTTAGATATTTTCCCTCATATTTCTTTTCTTGACATATTTATCATGTTACCGTATTTTTGGAATAATTATGTATAGGGATGATAATGGATACTCATGGGTCGGGTTTTTCAGTATCCATACCCGAAACCGATCCCAGATTTCTTACTTGAACCTAATTAGGCATAAACCAAATCCAACCCAATTGGGTTTTAGGTATCCATTAGTCATCCATCAGATATCTATGAAGTATTCATACTAGACCCGAACCAGAACTAGAACTAGAACCAAAACTATAATGTGTTGTGCATACGAAAGTTCTTAAATTAAAATAGCTGGATCCTTCATTTAATCAAATAATCCAAACAGAGCAATTTAAGAATCAATCAAATTTGCATTGATCAAATGTGTACAACATATACAAAAATAGACAATATAAATCCAAACATTAATATGGTAATCAAGACGGTGCATTTCAAATCCTAGGATAAAAAAAGCAGCAGATGCACCAAACTTTTAGATCCATTCCTTTCATTCATAATAACCAAACCTCAATAATTTTAGCACCCTAAATTCCCTAAACTGACACCACCAAAATAAAACATCAAGGTAACTACAAACTTCATGATACAAGAAAAAAACCCAAAAGCAAATATGTCCTTAGGGTTTAAAGTTGAAAAAAAAGTTATTTTTTATTGGGTTGTTCTATCCATTTGATAAAGTATACCAAAATTAAAATAAAAACCAAAAAGAGCTGGAAAACTAGTTTTAAACCTTGAAGTCATTATGCGACTTTGGCATAAAAGCCATATTTGGCTTATATCTTTAAAAAGAGAGAGAGAGAGAGAGAGAGAGAGAGAGAGAGAGAGAGACAAGGTTGTTTCAAGTGCAAGATTGTGTGGAACAGAGAATAAACAAACATGTTGCTGGTGTTACGACAAGTCTACTGTTAGTTAGAGATTGGAGAAGACAACAAGAGAAGGGAAATGTGACAGAGAGACTGTAGTTTTTCTTTAAATGTAGAGATAGGTACAAATGTAATTTTTTTAAAAAAATTTAAGATTATATATATAGTTTGGGTCGAGTTTAGGCAAAGTTTTGGGTCGAGTAGAGCAATATCCATATCCTATCCGAACTTGACCTTTTTACTTCGTGTATTACCCGGAACCAAACTAAATGGGCAAAACAAATTCCTATCCATTCGGGTAAATTTATGTTAGTATCCATTGGGTTTGGATGAAATTGACATCTCTAATTATTTATTAAGTTATTGTTTACATGGACTATTTTACTATTGTTTAAATTGAATTTTTTATTTAATACTTTTATTAAATATGATATTGATTATTAGAGGAATATTAATTTGTGCATTAGTACATAACAATGTTTTCTATCATTCTAATCTACGAACCCCTAGCTCCATTCCTATATATAAAATATATGGTAAGAACAAAAACTCAATAATCAAACATTTGGAAGGGTTTTGTTAGAGAAGAATAATATAAATCATATCTTGGAACCTCACCTAATAACTTAAGCTATTGGGTTGAGATGGTTCTTTGACAAGTTTATTCACGCGTCCATTTGTTTATTAATTGTTTCTAATGAATGTATGCATAGATTTATACATGGAGTTTTATTTATTGTTATACTAAAGTTAACAAGTAAAATAAATAAAATTTTTCATTTATCGAAATAACTAGCTAACTACTCGTGGAATCTTAATTTCATCCAAATCCTATTATTGTTTTTTTTTTAAATCACAAGATTATACTTTTTATACTAAAAATCTTGGAATGAAAAACACCTCCTTCATTGTTCATATATGAACAATGAAAATGATCCTTTTTTTAATGAATAATGAAGGAGGTGGCTTCTTCTTCTTCTTTTTTATCATTCTTTTTTCAATTTCATCCTTTCACATTTGCTTGAATTTTAATTTATTTTCATAAATTATATTGGTTTGCTTTCTATGAATTTATTACAGTCTCAAATAAACATCTTGACATTTGATTTTGTGATTAATTTTATGAGCATTTATTTTTATTAAATCACAAGATTATACTTTTTATACTAAAAATCTTGGGATGAAAAAAACACCTCATTCATTGTTGATATATTATACAATACTCTAAATGGTGTGGGGGAATCACTGTTCCCCCACACCAAAATCACTATGGATTACAACAGTAATCCATAGTGCATATGTTTTTTGCACTTTTTTTTATTTATTTTCCCTTTTTTCATTTTTTTGTCACTTTTTTGTTTTTTTTTACTTTATTTTTTTTGCACTTTTATATTTTTTCCTTTTTTTTTTGTTTTGTTTTTCTCCCCAAAATTATCTTTGTCAATTTTAGTTTTTTAATATTGAGCTGATTAAAAATTTTGTTTTGTAATTTTTTTCATTTAAAATACTGTGGATTGCTACGGTGTTTTTACACATGATTTTTCTATTTTATTCTTTTATTTTTCAAAACTGTATTTTTCAATTTTATTTTTTCAATATTAAGCTGATTGATAATTTAGTTTTCTAATTTTTTTTATTTAAAACATTGTTGATTGCTACAGTTTTTCTTCACATGGTTTTTTTATTTGTTTTTTTTATGATTTTCTCCAAAATTATCTTTTTCAATTTTATTTTTTAATATTGAGCTGGTTAAAAATTACAGTTACAATATGTGAGGGAAGTCTTGTAGATTTCCTCGCAAATTATTGTGGATTGCTATAGTGTTTTTTCCCACATAGTTTTTTTTCTAAAATTATCTTTGTTAATTTTATTTTTTTAATATTAAACTGGTTAGGAATTACAATTAAGTAATAAGTTAAAGGGTGTGAGGAATTCACTGTTAACCCACACCCAATGCATGTGGATTACAATGGTAATCTACAATGCATTCCTCTTTTTGTTTTTTACTTTTTTTTATTTCATCTTTTTTTTCTCCAAATTTCCCTTTTTTTATTTTTTTTCAAAATTACTTTCCTTTTTTTCCAACTTTTTCTGTTTTTTGTTTATTTTTTTTAAATTATCTTTGTCGATTTTACTTTTTTAATATTGAGCTGGTTAAAATTTCGCTTTGTAATTTTTTTCCTTTAAAATACTGTGAATTTCTACGATTTTTTCCCACATGGTTTTTCATTTTCATTTTTTGATTTTTCAAAATTATATTTGTTGATTTTATTTTTTTAATATTGAGCTGATTGAGAATTTAGTTTTGTAATTTTTTTTTAAAACATTGTTGATTGCTTATAGTGTTTCTTCGCATGGTTTTTGTTTTTTTGATGATTTTCTCCGAAATTAAATTTTTTAATTTTATTTTTTAAAATTGAGCTGGTGAAAAATTATAGTTACAATATGTGAGAAAAACATTGTAACTTTCCTTGTAAATACTGTGAATTGTCATAGTGTTTTTTTTTCACATGATTTTTTTCCAATTTCTTTTGTGTTTTTTTTTTGTAATATTTTTTTCCAAAATTATTTTTTTCAATTTTATTTTTTTAATATTGAGCTGGTTAGAATTTAACTTTGTAATAAAGCTTAATCCTATGGAGAAAGCATTGTAACTTTCCTCACAAAACACTGTGGATTGCTAGAGTGTCTCTTAACATGATTTTTTTTCTTATGATTTTTTCAAAATTATTGTCACAGCCGGACATCGCGACGACCAATTAAAAATTATATTATATCATGAAAAGAACGAATTTCTGGCATCCTGTTCTTTAATGGGGATATTCTTTGTTTAAGGAGTTGCCACCTAGTATTATGGTCACTAGGAACCCTAACTGGTCAACAGAGATTCTATGGTTCGGGACTGGTTACGTAAAAGAGAAGATATTATCACCCCTTAAACGTCCTGTCTAAGGCAGGCTGCATTGCTAGTTTCGTCTTAAATTGCTAAATGTTTATTAGTTTATGCTATGAAAATTTGCTTATAATATTCCTGACTCTGGCGCCAGTGAATATTCAATTACGAATATTTCCAACTCTGGCGTTGGTAAATATTACGTAGCTATAAAAAAAATTAGATCAATATTTTATTTTATTCCCGACTTTGGCGCCAGTGAATAAATAAATAATAATAAATTTATTTTTTACAAATGCAAATATTTTTTATATTTCTAGCTAAATAAAATAAAATACAACGAATAAAAATAATATAAATTTAAACCAGTATTTTTATTCCTGACTCTGGCGTCAGTGAATAAACCAATAAATTTACATTATTTTTTTATTCATGCATACACATTTTTATTTTTTATTTTTCTGTTTTTTTATATTTTTTTGGGGATGGACCCAGCTCATTCCTAGCCCAGCCAGCCCAGCCCAGTCACTGGCCCAAGTTACTGACCCGGCTGGGCCTTTTTTTTACCCGCAGGCGTGCGTGAACTGCTCACGCACGCCTGCTACAGAAACATGATAATTAAAATGAAAGGGGAGAGAAACGCAGCTTACCTGTTGCTGTACTTGAAGATGTGGTGACGGTAATGGAGGGCCGGCCGGTTAATGCAACTTTCCACTCCTGCGTTCCTTTTTTCTGGTCTGCTTTCTCTTTGCCTTTTTATTTCTGGTTTCCTTCTCCTTCTACCTCTCTCCTTCTGTCCCTCTCTATATATACTTATCTCTCTGTCCTCTGCTTCTTCTTCTTCGTCTTCTGTCCTCTGTCTCTGGTTCTACCACATTCTCGGTGTCGTCCCCTTTCTTTTGTGATTCTTTGTTCTGCTGCCTCTGGTTCTGGAGGCTGATTGCTGAAGACTGTGAAGACGATGGTCAATGCTGGTTCTCGTCTCTGCGCTTTCGTCCGCTGGTTTGAGCTTGTGTCTCCTATGCTCCTGGTTTTTATATTCTATCACCTTCAGTTCTGAGATGAAGGGACAAAGACGATGGTGGGGCTGGGGATGTTTGTTCAGCTGAGATGGCAGGCCAAGGCTGGTGTGGTGGCGGTTTTGGTCTCAAGCCAAAGAGGAAAAGAAAAGCCACGGAGGGCTTGCTCTGGCTCTTTTTGGTGACTGGGGGAAGCAGAGGAGTCAAGAAGCTGGGGGAGGGGGCAACGGCAGCTAGTCTAGGATTTGGCCGCGCCCCTCCTTTTTTTTTAAATGTCTTTTTTATAAAAAAAATTTGTAGGGTTTTGAGTAATAGCCTTCTCCTGAGTTTTCTTCTCTTTTAGGGTCTCTCTCTAATCCTCTTTTTCTTTTCTTTTTTTTTTTCTCATACCCTGAGATTTGTATTTATAGTGCCAGAATCCCTTCACTTGTGAGAAACCAAGTTTCAATCAAACTCATTCTCTTTTTTGAAGTTTGAATTTGATTAAGAATCAAATTTGAAAGCGGATAACTATCATTATCTTAAAGATAAGGATTATCTCGAAGATAAAGATTATCTTGAAGATAGGGATTATCTTGAAGATAAAGATAAAATGATAAAAGCACATTGTAGTCCTTAATTTTCACGGAAGTTGACAAATCACACTTTTCATCGAAATAAATCTCTGATCTTTTAATTTTTCATTTTAAACCCTGTAAAAATTAAATTAAAAGTCAAAGGGCTAAAATTGGGTTATGACAATTATCTTTGTCAATTTTATTTTTTTAATATTGAGCTGGTTGAGAATTACAATTACAAGTCATTACAAATAAAACTAAATCATGTGGGGAAGCACTGTAGCTTTTATCACAAAAAATTGTGAATTACTACAATGTTTCCAACATGGTTTTTTTTCTCCATTTTTTTTGTTATTTTTTCCTAAAATTATATACGTTGATTTTATTTTTTTAATATTGAGCTTATTGAGAATTTAGCTTTGTAATTTTTTTTTTAAAACACTGTGAATTGTTGCAGTGTTTTCCCATATGATTTTTTTCAAAATTATCTTTGTCGATTTTTTTTAATATTAAGTTGGTTAAGAATTATAATTATAATAAAGATAAATCATATGGGGAAAGCGTTGCAGCTTTTCTCACAAAACATTGTGAATTGCTACAATATTCATCTAAATGGTTTTTTTATGATTTTTTCTAAAATTATCTTTGTCGATTTTATTGGAGAAAGCATTGTAGTTTTCCTCACAAAACATTGTCAATTGCTACAACGTTTTTCCTCATGGGTTTTTTCCTTCCAAGATTATCTTTGTTGGTTTTTTTTTTTAATGTTAAGTTGGTAGAGAATTTAGCTATGTAATTTTTAAAAAATATGGTGAAAACAATCATTTTGTTAAGTCTCTAAGTTTTTGATCGCCAACACAATTTTTTTTTCTATCATGAAATATTGGCTCCATCATACCTTTAGCTTTTATTACTTATCTAGTGCTGGTTTACAATTATAACATTATCAAGTATATTTGTTTTATAAACTCGCGGTAGCGCGCGTGCATGCCATCTCGTGAACACTAAAAGATGTTCCTTTTTTTTATGAATAGTGAAGCAGATGACTTTATTTCTTTTTTTTTTGTATTTTTATTCTCTCTCTCTTTTTTCTTTTATTTTCATCATTTTTTCTCCATTTTACCTTCAACATTTGTTTGATTTTGAATTTATCTACATATATTATTTCAGTTTATTTTCTATGAGGTTATTGCGGTATTAAATAAATATCTTGATATTTGATTTGTGATTAACATTACGAGTGTTAATTTTTGTTATCATATAATTAAGTAAAAAACAGTTTTTTAAAAAACAGAGTTCCTAGACCACCAAACTTCATTACCCAGATTGCAAATTTAGCAAGTTAAGTTATGAGACTCGGGTCAATCTAATATGTCGTTATCTTAATATTAAAAAAAAAACAGTTATCTTGAATTTTCTAAAAAGTCAAATAATATTTAGGTCCCAATTATTCAGGTTATCTTTGTGTTTTCTAAACCAATTGAGAGCAACTTTAATTTAATTTAACTTTAAACATAAACTAGGTACACACTCCCTCCCTGCATGCATGTTCAGCAATCGATTTGATCCTACGCAATTATTATTGGACTAACATTTAATTAATCTAATATATGAGGACTTTTAAAATAAGAGTATGATAGGAATTTGGATAATGAATCTCCATGGGTTGTCGGCCCATAAATGCATTTCTATTCATTGCGCTCTTAACATCTTCAGCAAATAAAAACATAGATAAAGTTAAATAAAATCCATCTCTCAAATCGCATTCTCTTTCATGCATACATTTGTTTCAGTTTGAAGAATGTTCTTTCTGCTTCAGGAGAGTCAGCCATTGTGTTGGACGGATCACACGATATTTATTCTCAAGCTGCGTGGCTTGAGTGGATTCTCTCATATTGTTTTTTTTTTTTGATCAAATTAAGGTATTACAGGCGCTGGCCCAGACTAATTTCTTGGCCCGGATGGCAAAGCCTCCCCAAACATCCTTCTGCAGACGAAAAAGAGGGTTGAACCCCCAACCTTGTAAGCGACAAGAGCATGCCTACTGCTCCGTCGGGACCTCTTAGGTTCTCTCATATTGTTTAAGTGCTGAGAAATTTATATTTAGACCATGCTTAAATCTTATTACTTCTTATTTAGAATTAAGATTGAAGCTGTTTTTTATTTATTAAAATTTGATTTTTTTAATTATTTTTTTAGTATTTTTTATCGTTTTGATGTGTTGATGTCAAAAGTTAATATTAAAAATTAAAAAATATTATTTTAGTATATTTTAAAATAAAATTCACTTTGAAAAGTAACCTTAATTACACTGTTAAATACTTTTTTATAATATAATCATATACAATGAAAAAGGAATTACACTTGCAAAATATGTGTGTGTTGGTTTAATAATAGAAGATATCCATATATCAATTTATATGTTAGTTAAAATTAATTTTTTTTAATCACATTAAAAATATAGTATCAATCATATTTAGTAGAATAAGTGTTCATGAGTGGTTGCTTAAAAAAGATCTTGCAATATTATTTAATAATTAATTTTTAATCTTACGGAAAAAGGAGCATCCCATCTGGAGGTCGGAGAACACAGATTTCGATAAGTAAACGGGTTTCAGGCCCACTAAAGAATATGAAAAATAACATACTTTCAGTTTTATTCCAATTTGGGCTGGAAGTAGAATTCCCTCTTAAGCCCAATGGTGGCAGTTGAATGAATGACTGAAATCCGCTGCCATTGCAGGGTGTGCTTGTTTGGCACTTTTGATATATTTTTTTGGGTTATTGGATAGAAAACGGTTTAAGAAAAATATTTGTAATGGTACTTGGTTAAAATTATTATGAGATAAATTTTTATAAGTAAAATAAATAAAAAAACTGGTTTTTACAATGAAAAAAATAATATTTTAGTTTTCAAAATTAAAGTTTAAAATGTAATTTTACATGAAGCTCGTTGAAAAAAAAAATATATATTTACCTAGTCATGGTGATCTTTTATCATTTCTTTCTCTCTTGATAAATCCCTTTCATTAGCTTTTATATTCCAGCTATCTCTATGCTATAAAACTCTTATAAGATGCATATTAATTCTCAGAATCTTCAAAATATAATTTTGATTTTATTATCATAAATAAAATAAATTTATAGTATGATTGTGAAAACCAGCACAAATCTAAGAAAAATTTTGTTTAATCTTCTCATAATATATTGAAATAAAAAAGAACGAGGGATTTGAATAAAAAAATTAAAGAAATAAACTTTTGAAAATAAAAATAATAAATTGATATGTTGTTAACTCAATTCAAGGATCCACACATTCATTCCTATTAATCTATTGATCATCAAAGTAAAATAATATTTTTTCAAGTCAAGCAAATAAATTCGATATCCCTTAAAGTTGAGGGAAATCGATGAGATTACAAATAAATTAAATAGATAAAGCTCTTTAATCAATTTCTTACCATTAAACAAATTTAATATTAAAAACAATTCTTATTCACTTGGCAGTAATCTTAGGAGTAAAGTCTGTGAAATTATTTTAAGCAAACATTTAAAAACTTGACAATTTAACTTACTTTATTTTTCCCTAAGAAGTCAAGATGAGAGTTGTAGCAATTAAATTAATTCTTTTACTTCTAACTCTAGTCCCTAACAACAATTATGGATCGAAAAAAACTAGAAAGCATGCATGCTATCTAAAAATAATTTAATAGGCTTGAATAACAATCAATAACATAATCCTGAATAAGAAAAAATGAATACTTGAATCTGAAAGAATTACAAAAGTAAGGTTACTTCTCATAACTTGCTAATGAAAATGATGTGTATTCCTTCTGAACCGAAATTAGAAATTAGTTCATAATTACTGAAAAATTAATAAAAATAGAGAAAAAAAATGTTGCAGAGCTTTTGTTTTAGTCGTGTTCTGCTCTATTTATTCTCTCTCTTGGATGCCAAATTTCTTTAGAATTCTTAAGCTAATTAAAAGTCCTTAAACTACTTAATTCATTCTTTCTTTATCTAGTCCTTAAGGTTGATTAAATCCCTCAGAATTTATGTTGAAAACAGACTTTGCTGCTGTTAGGACTCTGCTGCTGTCACAACTTTATTATAATTCTAACTCTGCTGCAACTTAGACCTTGTTTCTAACTTAGATTTTTGCAATATTTGACTATCCCAGCTATATTTTTTCATTTATAACATGTTAAAGGCTTGATTTGCACCTTTATTAGGTCATAAGTCTTATCATTTCTATGTTAGACTCTAAACCATAGTGGGATGCTTGACACCGTTAGTTTCCTCATCAGATCAGAAGATCAATCTCGTCATTCAGATTGTGTTTGAGTTTTCGCCTTCAAAATAATTTTATCTAACCTGGAATCCTTCATAAAAGTTGTAATCCTGAATGTATAGATGAGTTTGAGATTTGAATAACATGATTTTGATTTCCAAGGATCAAGATATGCCAATTTGAACATGTAGTGTGTAAGTAGAGAATCCTACTATAAGTAATATTTCAGCCTGATTTTGCAGGTCTGATTAAATGTTCAAACGAACTCGGAATTTTGCCAATAATACCTTCCTGTAAAGCTTGATTTGTGCACTTTAACTTTGATTCAGTCCACATTCACATTATGAAATTATAACTCGGTGAAAAACTTATCACAGGAAGTAAGGTCTGAAACATAAAATATAGAAATTCTTATCTTTTAGTAATTAATTTACAAAGTTTTTTAGGCATGCCAAACTCATAAAAATAACTTTCAATAAACTCAAATAATCTTAAAATACATTAAAAAGCATAGTGTAAAAGAAATAAAAACATATGTATATTTTGCACCTATCAATACAATTAGCACTAGCTTTTTAGGCCTTTTGCCTAGTAATTTGCCTATAAATTATATTTTGAGGCTTTACCTAATAATTCTAAGCTATTGAATTAAGAAGGTTCATAGAATAGATATTTACTAGATATGTTTTTCATGTTCCGTTGCAGGTCAAATGTTTTTTTTAAACTAAAAAAAGTGCCAAGTTAAAAAAATTCAAGTCTCGAGTTATAGGTTCAAATGAAAATTTAAATAATATTAAAAAGAACAACAATAAATAAAATTGATAAAAAACAACAAAAAAAAGAAAAATAATCTGCCTAAAAAAGGTGGAAAAAAACAAGAAAACTCAGGCGAAGCTTCTAAACTTGATCTAATTTTAAAAACTTACAACTCGTTGAATCATGGACTCAAGTTCAATCAAGAAGCTGAATTGTCAACCAATTTAATTTTGAAGGATAAAATCATAAAAGAATATTAATAAAAAAACTTGAAAAAATAATAAAAAGAACGAGGATCAAATTTGAGAGAAAAACAACTAAGGAGGATGATATTTGAAAAAAACAAATCTCAAATAAAATAAATAGCAATTAAAAGAATAAGTACAAATTTAAAAGATTAAAAAATCATAGGAGATTAAATTGAAAAAATTTAGAATTTGATAGATTATTTATATATTAAAATTAATAAAAAAATCCAAAAAAAAGAAAAAAAACCAAGAAAACCTATGTGAACCTCCTAAACCTAGTCAAATATCTAAAACCTGCAACTTGTGAAATCTTGGACATGGATTTAATCAAGAAACTTAACTCTCAATAAATTTAATTTTAAAGAATGAAATCACATAAAAAATATTAATAAAAAAACATGCAATGAAAAAAAATAGTATAAAAAAATGGAGATAAAGTTTGATAGAAAAAAAACCTGAAGAGGATAAAATTGAAAAAAATAAATAAAAATGATCCAAAAAAATAAATTGCAATTAAAATAACAGGAACCAAATTTAAAAGATTAAAAAAATCACAAGGGCTGAAATTAAAAATATTTATAATATGATAGATTATTTATAAATTAAAAAATAGTAGGGGTTGAAATAAAAAGAAAATTTTGAGTGCTAACCCAACAAAATCAAAACACAAAAAATAACAAAAGAAGGATAAAAAAAATAAGAAAATATCAGTTTACAAACAGGAAAAACAAAAAAACAAAGCAAACTTGGAGGACCTCTTAAATTTTGTCTAATATCTAAAAGTCACAACGCCTGAAATCTTTGACCCGGATCTAGTTAAGAAACCTAATTCACAACCAATTCAATAAAAAAATAGTGAGGATCAAATTTAATAGAAAAAACTACAAAATGTTATAATTTAAAAAGATTATAAAATGATGCCAGTTAAAATAAAAAATAATAATTAAAAGAATAGAGGCTAAATTTTAAAGATAAAAAAATAACAATTAAATGAATAGAGACCAAATCTTAAAGATTAAAAAAATCATAATGGTGAAATTGAAAAATATTTGTAAAAACCAAGCAAACCCGGACAAATATCCTAAACTTGGTTAAATTTTAAAAAATCACAACCTGTGAAATCTTGGATCTGGTTCCAATCAAGATGTTTATTATGAACTAATTTAAAAATATAAAAGTTTAAAAGTTGTCAAAGCAAAAGAATGAGGATTAAATTTAATAGGAAAAAAATATAAATAAAGGCGAATCATAAAATAAAATCATTTATGATTTAGAATAAAAACTTGTCAAGGCTAAAAAAATGACAATCAAAAAAAGAGGGATTAAATTTGATAGGGAAAAAAAAGCAAAGGAGGGTGAAATCGTAAAACAAAATCAATTAAAAAAATGATTCCAAACAAAAAAATAGCAATAAAAAGAACGATGATCAAATTCAATAAATTATCCAAGATAAAAAAAGTCATAATAAAAAGAAAAATAACCAAATCTAAAAAACCAACAAATTAAATGGTTCTTCTTGAACTTTTAAGGGGTTTATGTGAAAATTTATGTGCAGGGAAGAGAGAATAAGAAGGGAAAGAAATGGTTGTTGGTGCCAAACCACCTCAAATCTTGGCACATGCGCCACCTCATCGTGTTTGGAGCACCGAAACCTTTCAAATGCCGCCTCAGAATGCAGCGTTTTATGATTGAACAACCTCCCATGCGCCGCCCGAACAATACAAGGGCCTTCCACACGCTCACGCATGCCGCACACGTGCTAATAATTTTTTTAAATTATATTTAATAAATATAATTTACAATAATATTCCCGAGCACCCTTGAAAATTATAATAAAAACAATGTTAGATGATGAAAAAAGCTCTTGGATGAAAATTCAGTTGGTTTTGTTTTTAAAAGTATCAACGAAATTACATTGTTCTAAAAATTAAAAATACAAAAATATCTATAAGAAGTAGATCTTAGATTATTTTATTCTAGAGTTAAATTAATAATTTTATTGCATAAAATAAAACAAGATTATCAAATTAACCCATATAATTTTAAAAAACAATTATATTATAATAAAAGACAATTTTACTCCGAAGCTTAGTGAATTTCCTTTTTCTCCATGATAAAATCATAATTATAGCATAGTAACTTTCTTAGCGGATTTTTTTTAATTATTATTATTATTATTATTATTATTATTATTATTATTTAATGTGAATCAATGAAAGTCTGACGTGAGAAAAACATAAAGAATTATGACAGAGTTTACCCTGCGCCACCAGCTTACACGGCCTTAAATTAATTCTGAATATAAATATTTTTTATTCCCGTCAAATTGCTGATTTTGCATTTAACTATGATTACCTTTTACTAAATAATGTTGAACGTATACATTGACTTTTTCGAGTTGAGTTTTAATTGTTTTTTACTTTTAGGAAAAAATTTGATTTTTTTATTTAAATTAATTTATTTTATAATTTTTAAATTGTTTTAATGTACTAATGTTAAAAATAAATTTAAAAAAATAAAAAAAATATTATTTTAATATATTTCTAAATAAAAAAAATACTTTAAAAAACAACAACTTCTAAACTAAAAAAACCAGCCTGTTTTCCTAACTATAATTCATAGAAATATAAGATAACCATAGCGTGCTTCTGTGTCCATTTCTCAGATTAAACATGTGCTTGCATGTATTCAAAGAGAATATTAATAATAAATTTTATCACCCAACAGCTCTATTTCTTTCCACAAGCCCTAAAAAGAAAAGAAAAAAAATGCAAGGTGGTGAACAAAAAATGGTGGCGAGTCTTTTGATTTGGAGCCGGCCAGGTTTAATCTAAAAATTACTTGGATAATAGCGATGATTATATTAGTTAAATTTTTTTAAAATAAATAAGATATATTTTACAAAATAAAAATTATCTTCATTTAATGAAAAAATTCAAATACAAAACCAAGATTTCCCGATACAAATAATTAAAAAAAATACTTTTTAAATATTTTATTTATAACTTTTTCCAAAATCATCATTTAAGTCAACTCACTCTGATCAATGGTAACGATGCAAAAAGATATGCGATAAAAAAAAAAAAAAAAAATAAAATTCAAGGGGTTGGCCTGGAGCAAATTTCCATCCACGGCATTCCAAAAATTCCACGAAAAACGTATTACAAAGGATACTGACATAGGTTTTCTTTAGATGATACAGTCAAAACGAAAAAAGAAAAAGAAAGGCCTGGCGGCATTAAGGACTTTCAACTATCAGCAGTGGAGCAGTTACCTGGAATGTGCGTGGATTGTGCAGGACAATAATTGTAACGTGAAACTTACATTGCGATAATTATTTATTGCAATCTTTTCTACTCTAACCATAAGAGGAGGTTCTTCAGCTAAACAATGCTACAACCTTGATATAGTTTACCAGGTATACAGTTTCTATTCATTCATCTTAGATGTTAATTAGATTTGTGATTATTGGAAAAAAAAAAGACATTTGGATGAATCTTATAATCCTGAGAGGTGTAGTTCAACTGGTCAGGTCTTGAGTTTGCTTCCTAGATATCACTAGTTCGAGTTTCACAAACCTCATGACCATTTTAGGCTTACATGGTCGTTAACTTCAAGGCCTGCGGGATTAGTCGAGATGCGCGCAAGCTGATCTGAGCATCCAATTGGATGTCCTGGATTAGTATTGTATTAGTTGGATGGCTTAGATTTCTCAGCTTAATCAGTACTGTATCAGTTGGATGACCTGAATTTCTCAACAAACGACAGGGCTTGTTAAATCTCAATAAAATTAACAACTCCTTGATGAGGTAAATTCAAATTTTATTTTAAGAGGGACAGATTAACAACTTAGATAATCCCGTAGTAAAACAAAAGGGAATTAACAAACTTAGATAGACGGTAACCCACAAAAAGAAAGGAAAGGAAAGGAGACCATCTGAATAGGTGTGTGGACGGGCCTTCGTACGTAGCTAGCTTCGGCGGATGATTTTGGAGAGCAGTAGTGCATGAATATTTAGGTCATCGCGTGCATGAT
>Ga0325403_1001855_pt1 | contig 18163 bp, 9 predicted proteins | sample PopdelMetagenome_19_FD_205665 | JGI IMG/M metagenome (GOLD analysis project Ga0325403, IMG submission 205665) | Populus deltoides microbial communities from Bellville, Georgia, United States - Xylem-PdKOR-R4 | ecosystem: Host-associated > Plants > Phyllosphere > Stem > Wood/Secondary xylem...
TTCAATTTTTTTTAAAACTGCGATGGAAATGCTATACTGTACAAACACTTGATTGCTACTGTTTAAAATTTAAATTCAATAAAGATAAAAATATGTTTACATAATTATGAATACAATCAATCACGCAGGCTGCAAGAAATATTATACCTTTCACTGTCTTTTTTTTCTTTTTTTTCTATAGTCTTCAAGTAGAAGAAGAAGAAAGAGAGAGAGGGGGGGAGGAGAAGGATCTTAATCTTAGTAATATTAGATAGATCGAAAAGGAATGGCAACGAAGCAGCAGCAAGCGGCAGTGGTGGGGTTGGGGTTAATGGCAGTGTGTATAGCAGGATACATATTGGGTCCACCACTCTACTGGCACTTGAAAGAAGGATTTGTTGCCGTCGCTCGATCTTCTCCGAATTGCTCTCCTTGTCTCTGTGATTGCTCTTCTCAGCCTCTCCTCTCCATTCCTCAAGGTCAATAGATCTATCTCTGTCTCTTTCTCTTTATTACTTGTTTCTTCACGACGTTTTACAGAAATTTTAGATGCCCACTTTTGTTTATGACCTGACTATTACTCATTGATGATGATGTTGTTCTTGGTATACTAATTTTGGGTTTTAGTCGTATTAGTTGGAAAACAAGTTTTAGTTAGATTCCATTCCAGATCCATGCTAGATAAATAGATATCTTCAAGTTCAGATATAAATGTGATGGTGTTTCATACATACACAATTACCATTGTAATACGAGAAGCATCGAACTTTCTGAATCATCCATGTGAAATGCCTTTGGGTATTGGTTTGTTACAGGATGAAACATTTTCAAGACAAGTTACACCTGTTGTTTGTGTGTGCTCATTTGTGTGCTTGTTCTTGGCCTTTTAACCAGGCGTTCAATGCAGAATGCTACATTTGTTTTGCTGTTAGCTTCATACGTAATCTGCCTACTGAATGTCACACCCATTGAATTCTTTGCATATGTATATTTGTTTCTAGGCCAATCATGTCTTTTTGAATTTTGTGCTCATGCATCGGATAAGTTTCATTATTCGTCATGTTTATACTTGCTTTAATTCTTTGTTTTTTGTACTGCAGGATTGAGCAATGCATCCTTCACAGGTCAGTTTATCTGTCATGAATTAACTTTATTTGAGTGTGAAATTATTTGTAATGTCAAAACCGAACAGCTTAAGCACTTTCCTTTTCTTGGTCCTATATGTATGTGCATGAGCAGGGAAATATTTCTACAGTCTGCTTGTGTTTTAATGTGTGATCAAAAATTTTTAAGTGACATTCAATTTTAGAGAAATTGCACTAAAATCCATCAGACTTTGGCAAAATGCAGAGGCTGCCTCATGAATTCTGAAATTACCAGAAATTTATTCATCACAATTGTTAGCTATATTATGTTAGCAAAGGATGCATTCTGACATGCTGCCCTCATTCATTGGAGACATGGATAAACTTTAGTCAACACAGTTGACATCTTTTTTGTTTTATTTTCTTTCCAAAATTATTTCACCAGGTGCATTTTGTTCCCAAAATCTGATTAGAAATATAAGATTTTGTCTATTTCAATGAATTTAATTCTTTCCATGTATTGTGATAATTTGAGTTGTTTTTCCACTACATATTTTCCTATGTGTTAGCCCAATTTCACACATCGATTTGCTTTTTAGACGGCACATATTGCAAATGATAAAATGGCTTCATAAGATGAGATTTTCCACGTACATTCTAGCTGTTTCAATAAAGCTGTCTTGCATGAAAACAGAGAGGGATTTCTGGTTCTCTCTTTTCTTTTCTAAGGCTTTATAGGCAGTCACATGTAGAAGGCAGAGAAGTGTGTTAAGCTAAAATATTTAGGCGTCTGTGCTGATGCTTCTTTTCATTCATGACATTTTGTTGGACAGATAACTAGGACATGAAAGAACACAAGTTTTGTGAATATTATGACATCAATTTGATCTGTTATTTCAAATAACTATCTTGCTCTTATTAGAGGATGATTAACTTAACATACTTTTCTTTTGATTGGTTGCCTCTTCTTTTTCCTTAATTTATGCCTAGTTGGTTGTAGATGCATGACTATTTGTTATCCTTAAACAATCCCTAAACGCTGCAACATTATCAACCCCCCGCCCCTCTCCAGAGGAAACTCATGACTTATTCATTTATGCTGTTTCCTTTCATACGTTCATGTATCATCTAATCCTTATGCTTTGTTCTTTTATTTGTAAGTTTTAAGAAAACTGGACAGTGTCGGGTGTATTACAGCTATGCCAAAAGAAATTGAAAGAACAAAAAAATATTCCTGATGGCAAAGTAAAAAAATGGTATCATGGTTATCTGCAGACTTAAATGAAACTTAAAAAACAATTTAAATTTACTGGGTTTTCTGTTTTAACTTAGGATGCAATGAACATAAGTGTATATATCTCTTTCCAGACTTCATTATGTCTCAATGTTTGGTATTCAGTGTTGTAACTCAATTTTAACCCCTATTTCACTCAAGTTTTTTAAAAATTCAAAAATACGAAATTAAAAATAAAATGTATTTCTTGATGCAATTTGGCCACAATTTGGCCATTCTGCGATTTTCGTTTTTCATTTTCATGTTAATGAATTTTGAAAATTAGAAAAAAATTAAAAAAATCAAAGAAAATCGACAAAAAAAATTTAGTGAGCATAGTGATAATTAAGGAAGTGGTGAGGGACTAACATGAACATTTCTAAACCTTTCTCCTAGCAACTAAGGGATAAAGGATAAGATTGAAAAATAAATAAAAGAAAAAAAATAAAATAAGATAATAAGATGAGAAAGGGGTAGAAAGTTTAAGAAGGTGGTGAGATAAGAGAGAATAAGAAATAAAAGAGTGAATATTAGGTAGTATAAATAAGAGTCTCCATTAAAAAAAAAGGAGAGCAAAAAAATTTTTGAGAGGAAAATTGTAGAGAGAAGAGTTTGAAGAAAAAACGAGTGAAAAAAAAAAGAATTTTGTTTGGAGAGAAATCTAAGAGAAAATTTTGAGGAAAAAAATTTAAAGAAGAAGAAAAGAAAGCAAAGAGAGAATATATTCTAGGAGGAGAACAAAATGAAAAGAAATTAGAAAACAAAAGGGTAAAAAAAAAAAAAATTCTGTAGAGAAAGAGAAAGAAAAAGAAAAGCCAAAAAAATTCATCTTCATTAGAAAATCCTAGCCGCCAGCACTACTGCTCCTTTTCATTTGCAGCCCCATCTTCGCCTCCTTCTCATCCTCTTCACAACCATTGCCCTTCCTTTTTTCTTTGCATCCCCATCTTTGTTCACTGCACCATTAATGTACAGGGTACATTGAAGCGAGCTACATGTATAAGGATAAAAATAGAAAAATTAGTTGTCATCTAGTTTTTGGCAACTAGAAAACTCTTAGTAGTCTATCAAAGGTTCTACGTAAGGAACTCGTTATGTAATAGGAAAGATAATAATCTCTCTATATATCCTTACTTAAGATAAGTTGCATTGTTTGGTTTTTAATGATAAATGTATCTAATATGCTTACATAATATGAGTTTACCTAAATTGGTATATGTGTGTTTGTTACTAAAGTTAAAATACTATTGTGATCTAAAATAGTGACTTAGGACCTAAACCTAATAATAAGGCCTAATCATCACTTTTAAAATGCGAGCGTTGAACCTGTAAGGATGGGGTGAGTAACTGGGTGGCATATGTGATGCAAGGGTAGAGTTGAACATGTTATTTTGAGTGAAATGAGGGCCGAAAGATCGGCCTTGATTGTTTTAATACCCTTTTGGCTGATACATATAGGCATCCAAATGATGTACCTCTGTTTCCTTCTTATTGTTGAAATTCCTTTTTTTTTTTGGAATTGTATTCCGCTGATTCATTGATTCTATCGACTTTGATGTCCTACTCTACCCGCTCAGTCACGAGTAATTTCAACAAAACTAGTCGACTCATTTCCCAAGTAGTACTCATGAAATGGTTTTTTGAAGTTATTGAAAAAAAGAGAAACCAATTCCTTTTTGAGAAGAGGAGGCTGAATGCGAGCTCGTTGTTTCCCTTCAATGTCGGACATATTCTTTTATTGTCCCATTCGCTCTTTTTTTCATGGCTTGTAAACTTGACTTATTCGATGCCACTTCCTTGTTGAACTTGTATTGGCAAAGAAATGCCTTGGCCAAATCTTTTCACTTCTTGATCTTACTCGTATCTAGACTTATATATCATAAAAAAGGCAACACCTTTCAAACTTTTATGGAAAAATGGATAAGGAGCTTGTCATCATTGATCACCTCCGTCATTTTACTGCAGTAAATTTTCAAATGGGTTTTAGGGCATTCAACTTTGTTATACGCAAACTTTGACACCTTTAATTTTCGTGGCATGACCATGTCTGACACTAGACACATCTCAGAAGCTTTTATAAAATCATATAAGTCCATTCGCTTATTTTTTTTCTAAATGTTTTTTGATTGCCAAGAGCTTTGAGAAAGTTTCGTGAAGTTCATAATTGTATAAAAGGAGTCAAAATGGTGGTTGCGGTGTGTTAAGGCACTTCTTTGATGGTCCTCGTTAGCTTCTTAGCCTCCGACTCTTCCATAGGCTTTTCCTTTACCCCGACAACATGTCTAATATGGGGGAAATCTAGCTTGTTGATAGGGCTGCAGTACCAAAAAAGGATAAGGGGCTTTTGGGAACTAAACATCAGGGAATCCTTCTTTAATTGATCCGGTGTGGACTATGGCTTCTTGTTAAGTAGCTCTTACTAGGTGTGGATGAAAGTCTAGAGGTATATCTGGAGATTCAGGAATAATGAGAATATGTTGCCAGGTGTGCATTCCTATGATATTTTCTCTATTAGAAGCCTTTCACCTATTATGAATACTTTGTTCAAGCAAACTACTTAGCTTAACTATCTCGCTTTTCATTAGTTTCATCTCTTTTTGGTGTTTTTGCTCAAGCAAAGCTCTCCCCTCATTCTCTATTTTCATTCTTAGCTAGATATTGTATGTTTGCAGAGGAAGTTCAGCATTTCTAAGACCTATGTTTCTAATTTTGCAAAAATAAAAGAAAAACATAAGCGCATAAAATAATAAAAACTCAATTGGGTAGTAGCCTTCAACGAGGGTGACAAAGGTCATGATGAAGAGTTTGATAACCTTGTTGATATCCTAAATTCTTAGGGGAATTATTTCCTCCAAAGATTAGGACATTTTTGCAATCCTTTTTATAGAGGGTGGCTCTTGTTTGAGTTGATCATGACTTATGTTCCAGAATAATCTCTTTTGGGGATTTGGGATGAAAGTGTTTTAAGGTATTTCAGCTCGACATGAGTGATCTTGCTATGTGCCTCGGTCATTTGAGAAGAAAAGCTCAAGAGTCAATTGAGGGAATGGACTTATATGAAAAGCCTGGTTGTATTGTGAAGATTCAAAGTGTTGGAGTTTGCAAAGTATATAGGAGTTAAATACCCTAAAAATTGTCTAAAAATTTATTGCAGTAAAATAACACAGGTGATCAATGATTACAAGCTTTTTATTCATTTTTTCCATGAAAGCTTGAAAGGTGTTGTCTTTTCATGGTACATAAGTTCAAATGAAAATTAAAATAAAGAAGTGAAAAGATTTGGTTTAAGCATTTATTTGCTAATACAAGTTCAACATTGAAGTAGCACCTGATAAGTTAAGTTTATAAGCCATGAAAAAAAGAGTAAAGTTGACAGTAAAAGAATACGTCCAACATTGGAGGGAAATAATGGCTCGTATTTAGCCTCATCTTCTAGAAAAAAAAAAACTAAATTTTTCAATAACTTTAAAAGCCCATTTTATGAGCACTTTTTGGGAAATGAGTATGTTAGTTTTGTTGAAATCGTATTTGTGGCTTGTGAGTTGAGCAGACTACTAAAACTGGTAAAATCTTTGAATTAGCGATATCCAGATCCAAAAAAGAGAGAATTTCAACAAAAAAGAAGAAGAAGAAACAAAAGTACATCATGTGGATGACTATATATATCATCTAAAAAGGTATAAAAACAATCAAGACAAGTCTTTTTGTCCACGCTTCATCTAAAGTAACATGTTCAACTTTATCCCTGCATCATATTTGACACCTAGTTCCTCGCCATCATCCTTGCGGGTCCAACATCCAAATTTCACAAGTGATAATTAGGCTTTATTACCAGGTCCAAGTCCCAAATCAGTGCCTTAAATTACAATAGTATTTTATCTTTAATAACTCATGCATATACTAGTTTAGGCAAATTCCTAGCGTGTAAGATCATTAAGTACCTTTATCATTAAAAAAAAACAAAAACAATGCAGTTTATCTTAGGTATAATTTATAGTAATTGATATTTTTCTTATCATATAATCAGCTCCTTATCAAAAACTTTTAATAGACCAATTATGATTTTCTAGTTACCATAAAACTATATGTGAGTTTCTTTATATATTTTTATTCCTTTTACATGTAGTTTTCTCGGCAATCTTCAGTATCAAACCACAAAATGTTACTTGGATGATATGATTGAATTATGGTGTCACAGTATCTCATTTTTCCTGGCATATAATATGCAGATTGTGCGAAGCATGACCCAGAGGTGACTGAAGATGCTGAGAAGAACTTTGCAGAGCTACTGAAAGAGGAATTGCAGCTGCGGGAAACTGAAGCACTAGAGAATCAGCGGCGAGCTGATATAGTTCTGCTTGAGGCTAAGAAGATGACATCCCAGTATCAAAAAGAAGCTGACAAATGCAATTCAGGGATGGAAACCTGTGAAGAAGCAAGGGAGAAATCTGAAGCCGCATTAGCAGCACAAAAGAAATTGACAGCAATGTGGGAGCTGAGGGCGCGTCAGAGAGGATGGAAAGATGAGGTTGCCAAGTCCCATACCCACTCTCAGGGGAATGTTCAATCCACGTAAAAGACCTGCCATGGCCCCACAAAACCTATACCTTTTTTTTTCTTGGTGTTATGGTATGATAATCGGAACAAAAAATTCACAAGTTCCACAGCATTTATACGAATATGATTTATATTTGGGATTCAAATACTCAAGCATACCGTTATTAAGAAGCCTTTTGAAACAACCAAGCTGCATAAAAAGGCCCAAAGTGGATGTTCTGTTATTTCTTTTAGTAAAATGTTTTACTTGTAAAACTCTAGAAGTAGAGATTGATTGATTTATTTTAGTGAGAAAAATGGGAGATAATGTCTGCAAGTGGCCTACCTGCTACCGCTGTGGTTTTACTATTTATCAAATATATATTTTTTGTTCTAGGAATATATTGACTATTCTACCTACTACTGCAGTTAGCTTGGTCATCAAGCTATTCCCGCAGAAACTAGGTGAGATTTCAAGCCGATCATTGCAGTTTTCAAGTCCATGCTCTGTGTTATTGGAATACCGTGCTTGATGCTACCTATTGATCAATAAATCCATGCAACAGAGCAGCTACCTGGTATGTCTTCCAAGTTTTGTTTTAGCTTCGTGCGATCTTTGCTGTTGCTTTCGGATGATGCTAGCCCGACCGAGCAAGAACGTGAATGGCATCCTCGTTTTATTTTGATTAGATTAGTTCCTGTGATGCCTAGATTTTGGATACCTAGAGGTCCTAGATCGTGTAGCCTGAGCAATTTTTGTTTAAGCTCGTTGTACACGAGGGGCTCTTTGTGCAAATCTATAGGGTAGGCGGGTGCCATCTCTTTCGAACACTCATTTTAGTCCTCAACTTCCAATTCGGATTCGACCTTAGTCTCATTTGAAATTTAAGCCTTTTTTTATAAAAAAAAGCACGCTAATGTCAGCTAACAATAAACTAGGAGTTAATAGCTCTTTCTGTTTTGAACAATTAACGTAGGAATTGATAGCTGATTAGCCTATTGATGTTTTAGTGTCTGCATGCAAGTGGGCTCTGTTTATGCCCAGCCTATAGAACTAGTAAAAGGGTCGGGTCCTTGTTATCTCACTCAGTCATGGCCTACTTCAAAGATAGAAACTGGTTAATATAATTCGTGTGGAACTGTGTAGATGGATAATATAAGGATCATCATGACTCGTTCATCTTAGTCAGTGTATCCCTGCTACAAGACCAGACTAATCCTCTTCAGCTCGAGCAATCACCCACCTTAACACGACGAACCACAGCCCAGTATTAATGTTTTTCTTTCTTTCAAGATATCTCAAGTTCAAATCTCTTCTATACATCAAAAAAAGAAAACATTGTAGCCTAATTCCCAAGCTTGGAGTTTGTTTAGTATCGTCAAGCTATGGTGTGTTGTACTGCACTATATATGATCAGAAAGTTACATTTATAGTCGTTTGATGACCGAACGTTGTATTACATGAAAAAAGACATTGCACTTCCGGGAAAGTTTCTTATAGTAATTTGTTTACAAGAATCCTCAGGTGTTACAAGCTCAAGTATTTCTAGCATTGGTTAGCATCGGAAAAGGCGAGGAATCAGAAGCAGAAGATCAGCAAGATCAGAAGCAAGCTCAACAAGAAGAGTTTATGGATGGGGAAGAAGGTAATAGTAATGGAATTACAATTAAAGAAGCCAAGATTAAGGAATATGGCTACCTTCGAATACATTGGATGAAAGCTATGCATATAACATTCATTTGTCAAGAAAAAGACATTGTCATTTTGATTGAAAGTGGTGGTATAAATAGCTTCATTGATGTACAAGTTATTACAGAGATCAATGCTTCTATTGAGAAGACCACTATGCTTGCTGTAATGAAATGTGACAACATCCCAAATTCATATAGTTTATGCAAGGGTACGAGTTTTCAAGCATATTTTAGAGTGTTGAATCTGGGAAGATATGACATGATGTTCGGGGTTGATTAGTTGAGGATTTACTCAAAAATTATGTTTGATTTCATCAAAATAAAAATACCATTAAAAAAGAATGGAAGAATGATTGAATTAAAGATAATTATAGAAGAAACTGAATTATAAATAATCACAACAACAAAAACATATAAGAAAAGCTAAATGACGTGGGGAAACAACTTTTACTTTCCTCACATAACAATTTTAATTGTTACAGTGTTTTTCCACAATCTTTTTTTTACCTAGTTTTCTTTTTCTTTTTGTTTTTTTGTTATAATTTTTTTCAAAATTATTTTTGTCGATTTTATTTTTTAATATTGAGATAGTTGGGAATTTTTTTTTGTAATTTTTTGTTCTTTTTATTTTGTATTTCTATAAAGTTAGCGTGGTTTGCAGGTTTGTTGAGATTACCCAGGTTACCCCAGTTTATGGATTTGGTGTGTTTTTTTTTTTAATTGAACTTGGCTTTTTTATAATCTATTTTGTTCTTATATTGTTCAAAAAATAGTTTTAGAGAAAAAAATGTTATTAAAACTTAATGAAGTAACAAGAATTAAAGGAAGTAAGGGAAACTATTGTTCACCCAACATCCATTGCATTATGGATTACAATAGTAAACCACGGTGTCTTGCTTTCTTTTTATTTTATTTTTGAATTTTTGTTATGATTTTTTTAAATCTATTTTTATCGATTTCATCTTTTAAAATTAATATTGTTACGAATTTAGCTTCGTAAATTGTTATCTTTCTTTCTCTTTTATTCTTCGTAGATTTGCCAAAGTAACCCAGGTTACCTTGGCTCACGAGTTTGGTGGGTTGTTTTTTTTTTAATTAAACTTAACTTTTTTATAATCTATTTTTTTCTCATATAGTTAAAAAAAAATAGTTTTAGAGAAAAGTCGTGTTATAAACTTTATAAAGTAATAAAAATTAAAGGGTGTGAGAAAATCATTGTTTATCCACACACATTGCCCTGTGAATGACAATAGTAACTCACAATGTTTTGCTTTCTTTCTTTTTTCTTTATGTTTTTGAATTTTTTTCATGATTTTTTTTCAAATTTGTTTTTGTCGATTTCATCTTTTAATATTGGGATGGTTGAGAATTTAATTTTATAATTTATTTCTTTTTATTTACCTTTCTATAAGGTTAGCATAGTTTGCTAGTTTGCCAAGGTAACTCGTGTTACCCTGGTTTACGAGTTTGGTAGGGTGTTTTTTTTTAATTGAACTTAACTTTTTTATCGTCTATTTTTTCTCATATAGTTAAAAAAAATAGTTTCAGAAAAAAGTTATGTTATTAACTTTATAAAGTCCATGAACATATTCACAGGTTTGACTGGTTGACTTGGTTTTTGAGTCTGGTAAGTTCAACTTTTTAAATTAGTTTTTTTTCACCCTTAAATATTGGGTTAATTAGAAATTCAGTTTCATAATTGATTTTGTTTCGCCTTTTATGAGGTTATGGTGATCTAAAAACAATCTCGGTATTGGGTTAATGTTTGATTTCACAATCATCTATTTTTGTTATTATGTGGTTAAATAAAAAATAGATTAAAAAAATTATAATTCTAGTGAAGTCCATAACTCAGTTCACAGGTATGACGTACTAGCCCGGCTTACCTGATTCACAGGTTTGATAAGTTTACCCACTAATATGATATGTTTTTTTGTTTTTTTTGGTCTTTTAATTGTTTTTAATTTATTTATTTTTAATTTTATCATTTAATATTAGATTGCTTGAGAAATAGAGTGTATTATTGATTTTTGTTTGCTTTATGGGGATAATTGCCTCAAATAAGTGTCTATTTTTAGGTTGTTGTTCAATTTTGTGAGCATTTGTTTTTATCATGTAATTAAATAAAAAAATATAAAAAAGTTATTAAACCCAATAGAGTCCATGACCCGGATCGCAGGGGGCGAGATCGATCCAATCTGTCATCGTCTCAATAGTTTTTAAGAAAAATAATCATTTTGAAGGTTTTTTTAAAGTTAAATCATGTTTTTATCGATCATCAAAGTTGCATTTGGATCTATGAAATCAATCGATTTAAGTCGAGCTAGCTCTTACACGATTTAATAAAAAACTTAAGTTAGACAAAGAGTTGAGTCAGAAGGTTTCAAAATTAACATACTTGCTTAGGTTTAATAACACTATTAAAAAAATTTCTATACTCTTAATTTTTTTTTTACATTTTAATAAAAAAATAATATTGACTCACGGCGGAGCGTGGATCAAAATACTAATAATAGCTTAAAAGAAGTAGTGTATGGTTTTATAGGGCAATTTTTTCCATGAAAGTTTATGAAGAACCTAAACAAGTTGTGCAAAACTCATAAGTGAAAGCATTGCTAAAAAAGTATGAATTAGTATTTGTAGAACATAAACACCTTTCACCTACTAAAGGGTTTGATCACAAGATTCCTCTAATACCATGAGCCAAACTAGTTAATATTAGACCTTACAATAGCTCATTTGTGCACAAAAAGAGATAGAAAGGTTGGTTAAAGAGATGTTACATAATAGAATTATTCAACACTATTGCAGTTCATTTGTCTTTCCATTGTTGTTGGTTAAAAATAAGGATAACAAATAAAGACTTTGTGTTAATTATACAATTAAACGATTTGGCTATTAAAAATAAATTTCTTATTCCATTAATCAATGACTTGATGGATGAATTACATGGTTTTCAATTCTTTTCAAAGTAGGATCTAAGATTTAGTTATCACCAAGTGAGGTTGTATAAAGAAGATGTGGATAATAGCTTTAAGAACTCCTCGTAGACACTACAGTTCAAAGTTATGTCATTTGGCATGACTAATGCACCAACTGTGTTTCAAGCCTTGATAAACACTATGATGGAACCATTTGTTGTTAAGAATGTTTACATTGATATTCTTTTATGATATCTTAGTATATAGTTAAACTCTAGAATTACATATCAATCATTTAAAGCTGGTGATGGAAACATCGAATAACAATCAATTGTTTGCAAAACAATCAAAATACTTTTTTTGTGTGCAACAAATTAAGCACCTTTGGCACATAATATCAAAAGAATGTGTGACAACTGATCTAAAAAATACAAAAGCTATGAAGAAATGGCCAATTTCTTATTCAATTAAATAATTGAAAGGCTTTCTTGAATTATCATGATATTATAGGAAATTTATAAAAGGTTTTGGGGTTATCAACAAACATTTGACTAAATTGTTAAAGAAAAATAATTTTAATTCGAATAAGAAGGCTCAAGAAGCTTTTGACAAGTTAAAGGATGCTTTGTAAAGCTCCAGTACTAGCCTTACCAAACTCCAACAACATTTTTGTGCTAAAAACTAATGCATGTGTAAACAGGTTGGATGCAATTTTAAGTAAAAAAATGGAGGTCGTTAACTTTTTTTTAACAAGGCATTGAGTCCAAAGCATATTGGATTATCAATCTATAAAAAAGAGTATATGACTATATTAATGGTAATAGAAAGATAGAGACATTACATAGATCATAATTAGTTCATCATTGAAATTGATCATGAAAGTTTAAATCATATTTTAGAGCAGAAGATTCATACTCCTATATAGAAAGAATATTTAATCAAGCTATTAAGATTAATAGATTAAATTCAGTATAGAAAGGGTAAGGAGAATATAATGACAAATGCTCTATCAAAAACAATTAGAAATGAAGATAGTCCAGCAACTAAAGGTCAACTAATTGAGAATGACATTGGAATTATAAGAGCTATTATTGTAGTGGTAATAGGATGGTATGAAAAAGTAAGTGAGATTTATAAGAATGATTTTTTGTTGTAAGGAATGATTGTTAAGAAAATATTAAATGTAAGTGGCTAGCTAAATTACACTTTTTTTGAAGGGGTTTTGAGATATAAAAACATAATAGTCATTGGCAAAACAAAATTTGAGGGGGAGATTGATGAGTGTTACACTTGATTCATACGTAGAGGGTTATACAGGGGTATAAAATCCCTACAAAAGGTTTAAAGCAATGTTTTAATGGCCTTTAATAAAGACTTTGGTTAAAAAATTTGTGAATGAATATGATGTGTACAATTAGGCCAAAATGAAAATGGTAGCATATCCTGGATTACAACAACCATTTTAAATAACTAAAGGAACTTCAAGAAATATAACTATGGATTTTATAGAAGGGTTGCCACACTCAAGGGAAAGTATGTCATATTTATGTTAGTTGACAAGTTTATCAAGTATGGATATTTCATAGCTATAACACACTCTTTCGCAACTTAAGAGATAATGAAGGTATTCTTGAACCAACTCTATAAATTCCATGGGTTGCCAAACAACTATTGTCACATATAGAGATAAAGTTTTCATTAGCTTGTTTTAGAAGGAACTGTTTAAACTATTGGGGGTGAAGTTTCTAATAAGTTCATCAAATTACCCATAAATTAATGGCCAAACTGAAAGAGTTAATCAATGCTTAGAGATTTATTTCAGGTGTATAACTATGTACAATCTAAAGAAATGACATTATTAGTTATCTCAATGATGTTAAAACTATAGTTTTAAAATTTGGCCTGACATGTCAATCAAAGACCAAAATCGGATTGAGTTTAAGAAAAAATAGAAAATTACATAAACTTGGGTGACTTAGATAAAAATCCAAGTTAACCCAGTAACCTAGTTAACCTAACAATACCCAGTTAAAAATAAAGTTGTAACTCGTTGATTTTTTTAAAAACAAAAACGATATTGTTTTGTTTTATTAAAAAAATTAGGGGCCAACCCGGGATGACCTGATGACTCAGTTAAAGCCCATCACCCAGACATTGGGCCAAGTTTAAAAGGTATGATTAAAACTCTAGCTTTCATTCTACCATTAAGACGAGTACTTTTCAAGCTCTATATATAGATACCTTCCACGAGATAATTACACAAGAAACTATAACATTGACCGTGAAGGAAGAGGTAATTTGAAGAAGGGCTAACATGGAGCACAAATGGAAATGACTATACATAAAATAAAACAAAATACAGACAAAGAAATAACATAAAGAGAATTTGAGATAGGGGATTTAGTGTATCTCAAACTTCAACTTTATAGGTAGGCCGTATGGCATTAGTCTTGGATCAACCAAGTTTAGTGGGTTGAACCTACACTCATTTGACATGAAATCAGACCCGGACTAGTCTTGGATCCCCGGCAATAACTCTGCTTTTTATTGGAAAGTTCAAATAGAAAAATTATATGCAGACCAATTATTGTCCTTTGGATCTGCAGAACTGTTTTTGTCAGTGACCATAGATGTGAGGGGTCACTGAACACCTCCACCACCACCAACAAGGAGAGGGAGATTTGTGGAAAAGTCTAATGTTAGCCGAAACACATCTTGATTCATGGAAGAGAGAGCTTGTAATGTGTGGTGACGAACGAGAACGGAGAGAAACAAAAAGACATTGTGAAAGACGTGAACGGGCATATCTGTGTCCAATCAGTCCCTTTCCCACCAAAAAATCAAAGCACAACTCAAAAAATTCTTATCAGCCAAAAACTTAAAAACACAAATTTATTTATAATAACATATAATCACACAATCATCGTCACTTAACAGCCTTTTCAACAGCTGTGATTGAAGCAGAGTCTCCTGTAATAGAATCATACCTCTTCAACAAATAAGCCACCATCATAGAACCAGTGAGGGTCACATAATCCTTGGCTGCACATTGTTTATTCGACTCACTTGGTGACCCCGTCTGCGGCCCATTTGACCAGTACAAGTAATTCAGTAATTCTCTCCCTTCTTCACCCATAAACCTGTCTGCTCTAAAACTCTCTGGATCATCAAAAACTTCAGCGTCTCTCATCACCAAGGGTTGATACCCACATAGCAGCTCGCCTTTTTTTATGTCAAAAACTGAGTCGTGTGAGCTCAGTTGAAAGTCTTTCCTAGCTCTTGCAAATTGAAGGGGAACAGGTGGGCTGAGTCGAAGTGTTTCATAAACAACTGACTGAACCAGTGGCATTTTCATCACTGACTCGAAAGATAAACTTGGACCAGCATTTTGTCTGACTTCATCGCGCAGTTTTTCTTGTAATGCGGTGTCACTTACTATTCTGCTTATTAGACCGGGTAGAAATATAGAAAACCCTCCAAACGCATTGAATCCTAGAATGAATAGCAGGTTATGGATGGTTTCTTCTTGATTCAGTCCGAATTCAGTCTCGGCATAGCGTAACAATTCTTTAGCTACATACAATTCCATGCACACTATAACATTAGTCCGATCACAAAAACATCGTCAACTCTGAATAAATCAATGAATCATGATTATGAAAGATGCAAATTGGAACTGATGTTGAATTTAAGTTTACCTTCATTTTTTATGAACTGGTATAACTTGTTGTAGTCTCCACTAACAAGGAAAAAAGGGTAGGAGAAAGAGTGTAGGAAAATTTCCTCCAGAGGTTGCAGGATACCAATTTTGATAGTGGGAAGGAGCTGGAGAGCAAGCCACTTGTCCAGCATTGCGTAGCCACCCTCAGCAATTTCAGGTGAGTTTGACGGGTCAGCCCCAGCTAGGGACTTCACCAAGAACCTAAACAAGGCTTGCTGGAGAGGAATCAGGTAGCTTCCACTGCCCTTTTGAGAGACATCAGTGTCAATGGTGTCCCACATCATGTCGAGGCTGGCTACAAGCTCGGAGAGCCAGACCTTGGAGCTGCGTTTCAAGACGCCCATGGCAAAGTTTTTAAGCTGCACATTGAACGTAGCAGCTTACAAAACTGTAAAGAATGATATTCTTTGGCAGGTAAAAGCCTACACTTTCTGCAAAGTTTTTCCACTGAAATTTGATAAATCAGAAGTACCATAGTTAGATTCTCCATAACATTTAATACATGTTTATATAATTCTCTGTTTGCTCTGATATAAATAACCGTTCACATTCTGAAAATCATATGAAGTGTAATATTAATGCTTAGATAATACCTTACCAGTATCAATCATGTTTTTGCAGCGGATCTTATTCATGAAACTGACATCTCTCAAACAAGGAAATTGGCAATTGGCATCCATTTTTACCATCTCAAAAATGTGGTTGGCGGATTATGATCGAACATTTGCTAGCACTTCCAAATCCATGGCATTACATGAAATATCATTTTCAGTAAGTTTAACAAGAGTTATTATTAGAGGACCAACTTGAGTTCTAATATTTGCCAACTAGCATTCACACTCACCAGATTCCATGGGAACTCTCTCTGTTTCAAACTGATACAATCATGTGGGATCAGAAGTGCCATACTAGAAGTCAAACCCGACTACTGTACACATAAGTAACACGTACAATAAACTGGTAAAAATCCAGATATTTGAGACTACTGAAAGCCAAGATAGTCTCATGGTTTTTTTTAAAAAAAAAAAACTGCGGTGTTTCGTTAACCTATCACTGATACTAAGAAGGAAAAAAATCTTGATGACCCCAGATGAGAACATGAATCTGATTGGGTAAAATATTAGTAACACCAGCACCTTTTTTTTCTTTTACGGTACCGGTTCATTTCATAATTTTGTATTTGTTATATACCGCAAGGGAGTTGCCTAGAGAGCTAAAAGAGAGGAGTTTAGCATAGATCGGACAAAAAAGCAAGAGGGCCAGCAACGAAGATTTCGAAATGTCAGCTGGTCGACAGTGTTGGAGTCGAACAACTTCCAAATGAATGGTAACTTGAACTCTTTTTATCTCTTATAAAATATCTAGAAAGTCAATAATTGATCTTATCAAAGCCATTTTCTTGCTCTACCATTCAAACTATGGATTGTAACGTGGGATAACTCATATCACATATCTTTAGGACTTCATTTTGAATTCTTTTTAAATATTTTCAACACCTTTAACTTCAAAAAAAATCCCCTTGGTCTATGAAGTTTTTCATCTCATGAAAAAAAGCAATTTCAAAATAGAAAAATCAGCTTGTGTTCTAGGGACTTGATCTTTTTTTTGCGCTTGTTGACAGGGTTCAACTTCACCACCGAAAAGGCAGCTCCTAATTCTCTTTTTAGAGAGAAGAAATTAGTAGTAAAAGAAGAAGATACTGATAATAACAAGGGAAGATCATTCTATTCTACTCTATACTAAAGAAGTAGGGTGCGCACCTGCTCCACCGTTCATATCAACAGTGAAGTATTTGCCTCTCTTTTTTCCTCAAATCTTTTTTCTCAAATTCTTTTAACGGTCATTTGGATTGCCTTTCCTTTCTAATTTCAGAAAAGAGTTCTGAAAAAGGCCATTTCTTTACTAAAGAGGATTTTACATGGTGATTTGAAAACGCAACCTCTCATAGGAAAGAAAGTACCTTTCTCAGTTAAAAAGTACATTTCTTAAAAGAGAGAGAAAGGAGAAAGGGGCAAATATATAGATAGTTGCAAATTAAATACAGCAAAAGTAAAACAGAAAAATAATAAAAAAAAGGGGATAACAATTGAGATTTATACCGTTGAGGATTGTAAAATATATACCTGAGTATGTTGTGGCTCAGAGGTATCAAGATAAGCACAAGTCCTGATATTCCCAGTGAACTTTACACTAGGCATGAACTCACCAACAAGGATGTTCTTCTTCTCCACAATATCCATGTCAAAAAGATAAGCAAAGGACTTGGTATCAAGAACTGCTACAACGTTCGGATTGACCCCAGCAAAGAAAGGAAATGTTGGAGGCACATTTGTGCGGAACACAGTGGACTTGTACTTGTCAATGCGTTTCTTGAAGAAGGTATCAGGACCCTGGAACCAGAAGTAGTCTAGCCTGTCTGAGATGGGTCCTAACAAAGGCCAGCCGTATGATCCAGGGATTGTACGGAGTGGGAGGGAAGCGGGTGCTGGAGACTGAGTAGGGGGTGATGATGACGGCATGCCTGGAGATATGCTCATCATTCGGCAGGTCATCATCGTGCCCATGGCCATGGATGTAGTGGCTGTGGTGATGAAGTGAGGATGGTGTCTAAAAAATATCAACTAATTGTTTGTGTGTGATTTGATGACTACAGTAAGATATATAGAGAGAGCAAAGCAGTACAATGAATCTTCTTGGTGGATGTGGGAGCGTGTAATATCGGTGATGGAGATGGAGATGGAGATGGAGATGGAGCCGGTGACGACAGTGGGGGCGGTTGTAAGCTGTTGATCAATAAATGGCGCATGTGGAAGAGCAAAAACATGGATAAGACAATTTTTTTTTTTTATTTCTATTTTCTTATAAATCTTTTCGATACTTGTCTGTTAACTGAATCACTCTGATAATGGCGAAGTACGATATTATTAAATTTTGCTCAACTTATTTATTTAATTAG
>Ga0325403_1001857_pt1 | contig 18153 bp, 14 predicted proteins | sample PopdelMetagenome_19_FD_205665 | JGI IMG/M metagenome (GOLD analysis project Ga0325403, IMG submission 205665) | Populus deltoides microbial communities from Bellville, Georgia, United States - Xylem-PdKOR-R4 | ecosystem: Host-associated > Plants > Phyllosphere > Stem > Wood/Secondary xylem...
ACCTTGTCACTGCCAACCCAAAACGAGGTCCGTTGTAGCTAGTGCCTGCGATGCTTTATCAAGCGTTCTGCTCTGGTCCCATCACCCTTCCTTGCTGCTTATATATATATATATATATATATATATACACACACATGCATAGAGAGTAACTTATACATATATTAGTAATATCTGAAGAACAAACTTATAGTCTAACAGTGCTCGATGGTGCTAAAAATTTATGGAATCAATTATATATCATCGAAATAATAAAGAGCACAGCACTGAATAAGCAAAAGAGCTCATTCGCGTGTTACTGTCTTTAGCATTATCATTCACTTTGTTGAAAATAACTAGTAGGTTGCTAAAAATAGATTCTTAAAATAAATAAATTGGACGAGGTAGCCCTAAGGCGAGCATGTGATATAAATAGCTAGGAACTTTATAACATCAACCTAATCCATGTGAGTCAAACCAGTGACATTATAAAGATCTAAAATATGCAGTATTCATATTGAATTTGATCCATATGAATCCAATTTATGTAGTAGTTTTTCTCGAACAACTTCCAGTGGTCGTACTTTGTTCAAGAATATAACCAGTCTGGTGAGTCGATACAACGATCAAGGGACGTTTTTTTTCCAAAGCTAGGGATTTTAGTGGGCTAGAGACTTTCATTCATGTAAGTTATCAATGTTGCAACTTTTCTTTTGATGGTGGGTTGTTAGATATCGTGTCAGGATGATATGTTTGACTATCTTATATTAATTTTAAATTCTTATTATAATACTATTTTTTATTTAAAAATACATTAAAATAATATATTATTATTTTTTTAAATTTTTATTTTTTATATCAACATATTAAAAAGCTTTAAAAAATAAAAAAATATAATAAAACTTATTTAAAAAAATATTTTTAAAACACAAAAATAAACAAATTATAATATTTTTTTTACTGGAAAAATGATATATATCTTGATTTTATTTATTAAACTGCACTTTACTTAATTATAAGGAACTAAGCGTTTGATAACACGGTGTATAATGCATTTTAAAAATATTTATAATTAAAAATATATTAAAATAATATATTTTTATATATTTTTAATATTACCACGTGAAAATCATCAAGAAAACACTTTAAAAAAATTAATTAAATATTTTTTAGATAAAAATAATTTGAAATGCATAAACTACTAAGTTTCGCATTTTCTCTTCCAAGAAGCCATGAATAATTTATTTTTTTAGTTCGATAATAGAAGATATCAGTGTATTTTTTAATATTAAAAATTATATTTGAACAATTTTAAAAACACACCATCACATCGATATAATACATTTAAAAAGTCATCACGTCAAGCCTTTGATATTAATAATTTATTAATTTAAACGGAATAAATAAATAAATAAAATTTTACGAATACTCGATCAACTAAATTCTCACCGTTTTATGTATGTTGCATAATCAATCTATAAATGCAGCTGGCGTCGTCCAACTATTGCCTCTGCCCCGTTGAATATGTCCGTGTATTTGTCTAACTCACGTGTTTATAGATCGGACTTCGGATTCGAGGATCGATGAATATGTAGATTCAGCTAAGAATTTTGAATTTTTTGCTTTGGAGGAAAAATGAAAAAGAAAAATTCATAAGCGATTTTCTAACGTGGAATAGTAAGAACCACGAAAAGGAGATGGAAGGGGACACACTGTTATGATAACAGCTTAGGACACTCCTGTGATTTCATATATATATATAACGGGAAAAAGAATGAATTGTTGAAACAGTTCGAACGTTATGCCGACAGTATGTTTGTTTCCTATGTATCCCTACCTCATAATCTATGAATACAAACAAAATTATCACCAGTATGTTTGTTCCCTATTTATCCATACCAGAAAATTTACGAATACAAACAAAATTATCGATGGAAAAAATCTATCGGTATTTTAGAGTGATATTTATCGACCAAATTGATTCCATCATCAAATCCGTCGGTAAATCCCAATCGGAATAAAAAGAAATTAAAAAAAAATCAAAAAATACGATGACGTGTAATTTTTTATAGACGCTTTTACCGATATAATTACAGATGGATTCAAACAGCGAAAACCGTACAATGATGTATCACTTATACCGACAGAATTACCGATGGATTGACAAATAAAAATATTATGTCGGTAATTCCATCGGTAATAGTTAGTATATCACTTAGTCGTCGACCCTCCCCACCTATTTCTCCTTCTTCCCTTCTACAACTAAACCCCCTAATTTGCAACTAACAAACATACCCTCTTTTCACCCAACATCCCACCCCATCTCAATACAACTCATCCTTCCTCAACCTTTCCAGCAACAACCACACTTTTATTGCATATTTTCTATTTTAAGTAAGTAAATCTATCATTTTTTAATTTGAACATAATTTTGAAATTTTAATTTTTTTATTACATATTTTTGTTGTATATGTATTTTGTTTGGGTGTTTACTTGTTTTATTGTCTTTTCTCAAATAAACTTGTTATATGGATACATGATTTTGCACATGTTATAATTTATTTTAGATTTTGTTTGTAAATTGTTCAAATTTATGTTGAATTACCAACTTAGATGTGTTGTAATGATATAAATAATGGTTTGTTTAACATGTCCGTTTTATATTTTGTCAATTTTATTGCCAAGTTTTAATTTCCATAAATTAATTTGTATGTACGTAGATAATTAAAAATGAATTAAAAGAATTATAAAAGTAGGTTGATTAATTACTTAATGTTGTTAATTAATACATATTGTTGTCATCATTATTTGATATATATAGGTTTGATAAAAGTCATGAATGATTATTCATAAATATATCGAGATTCACTTAAACGATTGCGGAAGATGAATTATTATAATGGGGTTCATGGTTTTATTAATTATACAACATCTATTCTGAGAAATATTAGTGGAGGTGGTATTTAAGTATCCATACAAGAGGTGTAAAAATAAAAGGTTTATTTATTCAGATGTTGTAATGATGCATCTTTTACACGAAGGGTTCATAAAGTAATACATGTGTTGATATGCACACGGAGAATCATTTGTTCCTCACGAGACCATGATAGAAAAGATGGTCATGTCAACTTCTAATGCTAACAACATGCATGGAGTTGAAACTGACAACAGTAATCCTTATAGGACTATGATTATAGATGCGACGAAATGAATCAAGGTCATGTCGGTCAATGTCCAATCATAAATAGAGAACATAATACATAAGCAACCAGGTTTTTTGATTTTTTGAAAGATTCTGACGAATCATTAGAGGATGACTGCACAAATCACAGTAAATTATTGATCGTTGCACAAATATTTACCATCAAGTTGGATTATGGGTTGACTGAGATCAGTTATGAAAGAATTGTTGAATGAGTGAGAAGCATTTTACTTGAAGGGAACACACTGAAAGATAACTTTCATGCTGCTAAGTCCATGATGAAACCCCTCATCTAGGATACTAGAAAATTAACATGTGTCCAAAGTTCGACATGTTGTACTACCCAAAAAATATTGAGCTGGTCGAGTGCAAGACATGTGCGCATTACTGTTATAAACCCAGAATTAGCAAGGGAAAATACTTTTGTAGCAGATAAAAAACTTAGATACTTCCCAATCACACCTACACTGTAGAGGTTATTCATGTCATCCAAAACTGCTCAACAACATGACACCAATCACAAGATGCAGTGGATGGAGTGATGGTGCACCATTCCGACGGTGAAGCATGGAAACACTTTAACACTGTGCATCCTTACTTTTCAGCTAAATCAAGGAACCTGCATCTTAGGCTATGTACAGACAAATTCAATCTATTTGGGTCATTCACTGTTTTTTATTCATGTTGGCCGGTTATACTAACGATTTACAACTTGCCATCATGGATGTGTATGAGGCCAGAGTTCATATTTTTATCTATGGTCATACCTGATCATAATATTCTAGGCCTAAATATAGATATTTGTCTTCTACCGTTGATTGATGAATTTTCTTATGAAGACAGCTTTGAAATGGACTATCAATGATTTTCTGGCTTATAGAATGGTTTCTGGTTGAAGCACATATGAAAAACAAACATGTACATACTACATGGAAAATAACAAGGCATTCACGCTAACAAACGGGGGTAAATCGTTTTTTTTTACTGCAATCGATGTTTTTTACTAACGGATCACAGGTATAGAAAGAATATAAATCATTTTTTTATTAGCAGAGTTGAAAAGGATGTTGTACCCCTGCGTTTTTTCGATTAAGAATTGTATGATGTAGTGTCATAGTACAACGACATTGTGTTTGGTTTCCAATCCGGTAAGCAAAATTTTTTTAGTTTTGGTTTGACCAACAATTGGATAAAGTGAAGTATTTGATAGATTTCTAGGAGTTGCTCTATCGATTGACTTGAAAGAAAATTCAAATTTTTGCATCTTCGATAATATTTTATTGATGTTGACGCTGAAGAGTTAAATGTTATTCTGAGCTCCAGCGAACAAGCACAAGTCGATGAAGATGATGATAACAATGTTATTACTGTAGAAGATTGCGAGACGATGAGTCAATTGAAGAAGAAGTCAATTCTGACTAATTATCAAAACACGAAAGTGTAATACAATAAACTATAATGTAATAGTCATTGACGGAATTCTCAACAAAGAATTATTTATTTTATAATTGTTATGCGAACTAGTATTATTGTGTTATACGTGCAACTTTTAATTCAAGTATTTACAGGATGGATAGATAAGGAATACATATACAATATGTTATATACTATGCAAAACATTGATGATTTGTGTTCGTCAGTGTATTCCAGAGGCGAAGGGAGTTGTTTCCCTTCCCATGGCACTGTTCATTGTGCAACACATCTATGGAAACACCGACAGTTTGTGTCTGTCGATGTGTTTCAAAGGCGAAGGGGACTATTCCCCTTTCCCTGACACTATTCAATGCGCAACACACCGACGGTTTTTGTCTGTTAGTGTATTCAAGAAGTGAAGGGAACTGTTCCCCTCCACCTGACACTATTCATAGTCAACAACATCAAAGGAAATATCATCTAAACCATCGATGGAAACACCTACAGATCGTGGTTGTCGATGTATTCCACAGGCAAAAAGAACTGCTCCCCTTCTAATGTTGATGATGACAATTAAAGTGCACTGAGTAACTGTCAAGTTCCCGAGGGAATTACCGACAGACTGCGAATTCCAATGCCTTATTAATTAATGCATCTCTGACTGTGTACTATTTGCTTTTTTACCGATGGAATCAAGGACAAACTACCAAAAATCTAGAGGGTTTTTTGAAAATTTTAATGTAAAATGAAAATTTCAAGGTGAGTTTACCGAGCGAATTACTGACAAAATAATTAAAAATCATATTATTTAATGTTCCCTTGATAAAAACACAATATAAAACCCAGCAAGGACGTTAGAAGTTCATTTTTTCTCTCTCATTTTCGCAATCCTCTCCTCACTCAAATCCTCTCTTCAATTGTAGTTTCAAGTAGTAGAGCTTAAGGTTCTTACTATCTATATGATTAAAAGGTATGTGTGGTGAATCTTTTGACTTATTTTCTTCTTATTTCTTTTCTTTTCTTTTCTTCAATTTATTAACAATATATTTTCTTTTTTGTTTTGTTTTTTTATCACATGTAGATAAACTCTAAAATTAAGCACGTCATTAAGCTAAGCATTTTTCATTCTTAAAGCTTATATTTGTTTTTGTGTTTTTTTTTTCTATTTTATTATCTACATTGCAATGATGTTTTATTATGTTTGTTGAATTTTAAATGTTATTATTAAATTTATGGTATAAATGTTAATTGAATATATGAGGCTAAATTTTATTTTATTTTCTATTTTATTGTCTATATTGCAATAATATTTTATTGTTTTGTTGAATTTTAATTGTTATTGTCAAATTTTTTAGTATAAATGTTAATTGAATATACATGGTTATTTTTTTCTTTAATTTTACTGTCTACATTGCAATATTGTTTTGTTGTTTTGTAGAATTTTAATTGTTATTATCAAATTTATAGTATGAATGTTAATTGAATATATAGGATTTAATTTAATTAAAAAAAATATTTTCGATTTAGGATTAAAAACATTATCAAATGGAATAATCCAAAATTGTTGGTAGAAATAGGTTAAAGTCAACTGGTTTGTGACATATATTTTGTATATTTACATGATTGAAAATTCTAGGTGGTTTCTAGTATGGAGGAGGTGTTGCCAATTTTTTTTTAAATAAAAATTAATTATATAAATATTCATCAAATTTGTATAGATTCATAGAGGAAAATCAATTGTACGTCATGAGCACATGATCATAACTAGTTCTTCTAGCAGTGATAATGACAACAAAATGTCATTGTCTGACCAAGAAAAGGCATCTACATTGACACACGACGCTGCCTCTTCCAGTTTTGTTCCATAATGTAGAGGCGAGGCGGTGTCTCTTCACAGCATGATCAATTCACCCGCAAGTATGAGGCATATTGGAAGGACGACCTTTCAATGTAAGTTTGTTTTAGTTTGAGTTGGTTTTTGTTTAACAAGCAACTAATATTTTGTTAATTTTATTGATTTTCAGGTCCACACACATTGAGGCCGCCCGGGTAATAACATCGGCGTTTAAATCGTCGATGAAGATTTTATTGTTTTAATGGAGTCAGATTTTTAAACATTCTGATTGGAAACTTCATGTCAATGCATGGTTTACAGGGTTTAAGGTTAGTGTGAACTTAAATTTTTAACTATTTTTTATGTAAATTCATTTTCTTTATTTAGATTATTGATTTATTTTTCATAAATTGTTAATGCAAGGGTAAATTTGAATGAGATAGAGAAAATAACAATGTTGCGAGAAGGGTTTGAGAGAATTACGCTGCAATTAGGTAACAACGAAAACAATATGATAATTATTTTTTATTTTAAATATTAAAATTTCATTTGTCATTAACTCATATAGAATACGTTTGTATCATGTAGGTTGCGTGATTTTTGGTAGGAGATGCAAAAAAAAAGCTAAAAAATATGCCAGGAAAAACGCTTTGCCAGGCTAGAATGACATGGCGGTTTAGAAGAATTTCAGGTCGTCATACATCCCGGAGGATACATGGGCGGAACATATTTAGCATGTGACGTCTGAGCATTTCACACAACACTCGCAATCTGGTGCATAGAACTGGAGCCGGCAAATTCACGGCTATGTTACAACGCACACCGGCGGCTTCGTTCCTTTCGTTTTGAATGTGAAACGGATGGTAAGATTAATTTTAATCACATCTATCTTTAATTAATTTGTTATTATTTATTAATATATTTAACTCGCAACATTGTTTTTCTTACAAGCTACGACTCTTGGATGTGAGTTGAGCCTAAGGAAGCTTTTTGTGGAGATGCATGTGCTGAGTGAAGACCACCAAAAAGGGGTGTAACAGTTCGTCGGCAACCGCTCTCAACACTTTGTGGTATGTTCGTTCAACCATTTTCTTTTGTAAGTTATTATTTTCTTGTATTGAATTTAATTATTTTAGTTTTTATTTCCAAGAGACATATAACAGCCGGTGGAGAGAGAGATACAAGGACAATCCTTCGACCTACCCTAATTTTGATCCAGATTTGTGGATGGAAGTAGGATCGTTCGGTGGACGCAATAGAAATCGTATGTATGGACTCCTCAATACTATAGCCAAGAACTTGTGTATGACTCGTAGTGTCTCAATCGTTGGGAGCTTGCAATCGGTATCGAGCACCTAGTCTCAGGAGTTTGCGGCATTGCAACAACATATGACTCATCTCACCGAAAAATTTGAGCGACTCTCGGCGAATTATGAACTTCTTCTCCAAATGGTCATGGACATGAGATCACAGATGGGTGGTACATGTGTGCTTTTTTTTGACCGTATCGTCCCGAGAGTGACTAGCTTCCTCCTCCTCCTCCTGCGCCTCCATTGTTCTAGTTTAATTTTTTTTGAACATATAAATTTGTAATGAATATTTGGATTTTATATTATTCAAATTTATTTTATTAATTATTTTCTTTTTTTGTTCAAAATATTTTTTTTAAAAATATTTTTTTAATTATTACAGACAGATATACTAACAGACACAATCCGTCGATATATTTCAGAGAGTTCGAAACAATTTACTTCATATGTCACTACAACATTGTTACATCACTAACTGAATAAGTCCGTCGTATTTTAAAGAGGGTTGGAATAAAATTACAATACATGCCAGATGCCACTACAAATCACCGAGGAAATTATTTTGTTGGTGTATTAAAACGGGTAATTTTTTGGCGTGTATTTTTTATCTATAAAACTATCGGTATTTTTTTTTTACCGACATAAATGAAATTATAGATGAAAGGTTTACCAATAGACGGTTTCCATCCGTGAATCTGCTGATAAATTTTTTGTAGAAGGAATGATAGTGTAAATACTGATTGAAAATTCTGTCGATAAAACTGTTAAATATAGTAGTGTATTTTTGATATTTTTTGTGAATTCTACACTAGCTTCATGTGGAATTATGGCCGGCAAGGCCACGAATATGATGTCTAGGGAGATGATTGATTAAATTATTGAAAGAAGTTTACACGATCAGAAAAAGAAATTTAGGGCAAATGATATATTTGTCTTCCAGTTATCAGGAACAAAAACAATTTCCATTTGGATCGCTCATTCCCTAATGTTTATGGAGTGTTTCAATGTAAACCCAAAACTTCATTTTTGTCTCAAGTTTTCTTATCTGCGAATTGAGGGAATTTGACGATGTGGTATTCTTATTGTCTCGGTCGACGCCCTTTTGTTTGTAGTACAAACAAAAGTCTCGTTCAATTCCACATCCCTCCTTCTCCTTCACACTGCATTTTATTTTTATTTCGGGATGGTGTAAAGTTAATTGGTTGAGTTTTAAATTTATTTTTTAAAAGTTATAAGTTTGAGTTTTATAAATTTTAAGGTTATTAAAAATTTATATGGTTGTTAACTTCAGAATCTATAAGATTAGTTGAGGTACACGCAAGCTGATTCGGACACTCATATTAATAATAATAATAAAATAAATCAATTCCCAGAATCTTAAAAAAAGTCTGAAAATATTTTTTTTGGCACCGTGTAAAATCCAGAAGTTAATTTCCACTAATCCTCTGCCAAATACTAGGGATTTTTAATTCGACAAGGCCTTTAATTTGGAGGGAAAAAATCAAAATGAAATCCAACTTTTAAAAATAATTGGATGCTGAAGGGACTATCTTATATTTATTGAAAAGAAAATATTCACCAAAATCCTATAAATTTTAGCAAACTTATATATATATATATAAACCTCTAGGGTCACACTCAATCAATTTAAATAAAACGATTTGATCTAGTAAAAAACACCGAAAGATTGAGTTGTTATTAAATATGAAGATACATGTACAAATGACACGTGAAATGTATATCCTATATATTAAAGAATCCAGAATAGTTTTATATTATTTTAATAAAAAATTTAGAAATACTGTGTTGAAATGAGAATTTTCCTTTGATTTGATGGGTTCCTGGAGAGCCGATCGTGATGGCTAAACAAAATGCATTCACCGTCGATAGGGTAACAATATGACTAAACCAAGTACTATTTTTGGTGGTGTAATAGTTTATATTTTTTTAAGTTGTTTTTTTTTTTAAATATTAAATTATTTTTTATAATGATTTTAATGTTTCAATAAAAAAAATAAAAAAAATTATTTTAATATACTTTTAATTAAAAATACTTTAAAAAACTATCATCTAAACATGTTAAACAAACAAAGACGAAGTGTAACCCCACGAAGCACAGGCCAAGTCAAAGAAATAAAAGAGGTCCTTGAGTCAAAACAAGGTGGTAATAAATAGAAAATGATTAAAGAGAAATCTAGTCAATAAAAGGATTTTAAAGAGGGAAATCCATGAAAACATATAAAAATAAATTCCGGACGAGCAATCCATGAAACGAGTCAACTTTTCTTACATTAAACAAGATTTTTCTAGTTGTCCGTCAACCACCCAAAAAAGCATTAGATTATTGAGTGCCCAAGAGACATAAGGAAACAAATTAATATTTGAAAAAATGAAGAAGAAATTAATGATTTTATCAATAATCTGCATCCTCTTTGAATGAGACTCGCTCTCCTATATATCTATAGCAAGCATAAGCAATACTCTTCACCCCTTCTCTAGCTCCCATTCTCACCCTCTTCTTCCTAGTCTCTCCATCTCTCAAATATACCGTCATCTCTTCTTCTCTTCTACATCTTCCAAGTGCTATACTCTTCCTCTTGATTTCCTTTCTCCTGTATCCCCAGAGATATATAATTATAGAGATATGGTAGTGGCATCTCCAACTAAACTTCACAGTGAAGAACACCTGGCCATTGAGCTTCCTACAGTAGACCTCTCAGGAGATAGATCAATGGTTTCCAATCTCATTGTCAAAGCCTGTGAGGAATATGGTTTCTTCAAGGTGAAAAACCATGGTGTTCCTCATGACATCATTGCCAAAATGGAGAAAGAAAGTTTCAACTTCTTTGCCAAGCCATTCGATGAAAAGCAAAAGGTTGAGCCGGCCAAACCCTTTGGTTATGGCTGCAAAAATATTGGCTTCAATGGTGATATAGGAGAGGTGGAATATCTACTTCTTAATATCAACCCTCTCTCCATAGCTGAAAGGTCCAAAACCATCTCCAATGACCCTGCAAAATTCAGGCAAGTGCTTACACCCTTTATATTGCTCTGAACTTTTCATTAATTATTGTACATGGGAATTTAACACTACTTCATTTAGTTATCCATGATTCATTTTGCAAATGCTTTTTATTATTTTTTTAAAAAGGATATCTAGCAATGTTAATTACTCTTATGCATATATTTGTTCGAGAGCCACCGACTTCTTGAAAGTGCAAGAGATGATTTGTCTTTGGTTTTCAGTGCTGCCTTGAGAACCTGAGATAAAACATGATTAGCACAGCTACTTGTAAGAAATTGGTGAACAAAGTTAACAAACACAAAATGCTGCAAAATCTACAAACCGAGAAGACTAAAACTACTTCTAGTTTTTTAAAAATTAAAATTAGGGTGTTTCCGAATTTTGAAAATGATGCCACCATGCAAGTTGCTAGTTCAATCTCCCAAATACTTCGACACACACACACACACATGTAAACATAGTGCTGGATGGGAAATTTCTTGAAATTGAGCAGTGTTTTCTAAACCCGAGTATTCAAATGCTCTGTCCTTTCCTAAAAAAGAAAAACAAATCTAATTTGCTGCGGGAATCTTTCTTAATGAATTTCAGGGTGAAACAAACTTGCCTTCTTTAATATTTAATGGGACCAGAAGACTCGGTGCATGCTATAATAGGAATTTCATTTATTATTGTCGTAATGTTTGGTATGAAAGGAACATGAAAATAAAGAACTGGGCTTCCTTATATCGAACAGTACTACTGGCTATGAAATTATATTATATATACTAAAGGTAAACACACTTCTACGGTAGAAGTAGAACAACTAAAATTTTCTTTTTTTTTCTTTACATTTTTTTAGGAAAAAAATTATTTCTACCCTTCTTTTTATTTTTATCTTTATTTTTTAGTTTTTTTTCTTTTGTTATTTTAAAAAAATCTTATACACAGACTAAGTAAATTAATTAATGGGTTTCAATGTAGTAATTGTAATATTATCTTTTTTTTTCTATTACATTAAAAAGTAAAAAAACTTGTTAATAATATCTATATATTAATTTATTTGATTAGAAAAAACAATCATTCAGCAGTTGGGCGATTTGTTTAATAAACACGGAAGCATTTGTTATTATTAGATCCATTTTAAAACACCAAATCACAAGGGAATATGGAATTATATATGTCCTCCTGGAAGGTGAGAGATAACATGCCACAACTTTCTTTCACTTGAAAGTTGAAAAAATAGCCTCCTTTGTCTTAATTTGTCAACATCCCCCATTAATGCTTGAAAGACTATTTTTAAAACAAGAGAAGTTTCATGTGTTGTAACATTGTGTTTGATTTACTGGTTAATGTCTTCTTAAAGTTGCATGGCCGGTAATCTCAGAAGAGGAGGAGAGGGAATAGTGCTGGCTGGTTAACAATCAATAGTTTCTTTTTATAAATAAAAAAAAAGAAAAAGAAAACAATTATCAAGAGTCTCCTAGGGTTTGAATTTGAGTTAGTTAAAAAAAAATTATACCGTGTCAGATTTGTCATCTCAAATAAAGAAATTGTTACACAAACATGGCTCATGTGGGGGGGTAAAGTACGGATGAATCCAATCACATTACAATCTCACTGACATGATTATCTCCTGTGAAAATTGTCTATGATTCTTCCTTGATACATGAATGTCGTCCAGTGGTTTATGATGGAATTAGTGAAATCCAAACAATGCTTACGCTTTTATTAATCAAATAAAGAAGAAGAGAAATTTTATGTTGACGAAGCTGTCCAGTCTCAATACTCTGAATAAAATATTCATCATCCATCTAATCTTAAACGTCAGGGCTCACATGTAAAATTTACTTGGTGGCATCAAACATGATAAAGTTTTTTCTCGACGACAATCACTATTAATCCAGAAAATTCGAAAAGAAAACGAAGATAAGGTACTTTTAGCATGAAAAGATTGGAGAATCAAATGGACAAGTCAGACAGATACATGTAAGATGGTCTTATCAAATCAGAAGAAATAATAATAAAAAATAATAAAGAAAGAAACTCGAATGCCCAAATAATGCCACAAAGGAATTTAATAAAGAGAAACTGGAAAAAGGCAAAGGAGAAGCAGAGCAGCAGGTCCATCGTACTTGTCCAATGTGCGCAACTGTATGGTTTCTATTCTTTCCAAGCCTTGTTAAACTGTTATATTCACTGATGATAAGGTGTGACTTTTCTCTCTTGGACACAGCTCTGCTGTGAGTGCTTACATAGAAGCAGTTAGGGAGCTGGCATGTGAGTTGTTAGATCTGATGGCGGAGGGGCTGCGGGTCCCGGATAGATCAGTGTTTAGTAGGCTAATCAGAGATGTTGACAGTGACTCCCTCATCAGGTTAAACCACTACCCCCCTATGCCTCTGCTCTGCCAGGATGAGGACTCGTCACCTTGTAACCAAAACAAGGTAGGGTTCGGAGAGCATTCTGACCCTCAGATCTTGACCATCTTGAGATCCAACGATGTGGGTGGCCTTCAGATTTCCTTAAATGATGGTGCGTGGGTCCCAGTAACACCTGATCCCGCTACCTTCTGGGTTAATGTGGGTGACTTGTTACAGGTTGGTCCACTATTTTTCTCTTATCTTGTAATCATAATCAAGTGTGAAAAAAGTTGATTGGGATTTGATGGAAGCCACTGTTCCTATAGCTGAGCTAGCTATCTAGCTGTAGCTATCTAGGCAGGCTTTGGATTGGGTTCTTGATGCTAATGGGACCCAAATCTACAACATTAGTTTCCATCCAGTGAACATTATGTGAATGAGTAATTGAATGACCAACTAGATTCAGAACAATGGGAACTGAAAAGCACCTGACCCTTGGTTGGTTGCTTACGGTGTTCCTAGAGGCTGACTTTAAGTTATCGAGGAAATATCTCGGTGATCTGACTAAATCATTTCCAAGATATTTTTGTGGAATATCGGTTTTCTTGGGTCTCTTTATTGGTGAAAAGATGACAAAGATATGTTCCTAAAGTAAGGTCTTTACAAAACCAGGTTTTTTCCCGAAAGTTCTGTTTCTGAAATTTATATTTTCTAGAACTGAATGATTGTTATCGTCAAAATCAAAGCTTTGAAAACAACGTTGTACCAACCGGACCTTGTACTTTGTCGCGTTGATTCAAAGTACGCTTCCTGGTTTTCATTTACTTTTTACATGAACCTCTGCTCAGTTCAATGTGGTGCCATTTTGTTCAACCATAGAAGTCTGTAATTCTATTGCCTTGTTAAATTTTGTAGGCAATGACAAATGGGAGATTTGTAAGTGTGAGGCACAAAGCCCTAACCAACTCTTCCAAGTCTAGAATGTCAATGGCCTATTTTGCTGGCCCTCCACCCAATGCGAGGATCACTGTTCCACCAGAAATTATTACCCCCACCAAGCCGGCATTATACAAGCCCTTTACCTGGGCTGAATTCAAGAAAGCTGCATATGCTATGCGACTTGGAGATAGACGCCTTGCTCTATTCAGGATGGAAGGAGATGAGCAAGTTGCTTGATGAGTTTTTGTTTTTTGATAGTCGAGTATTATGTAGTAAATATGTAAGTTTAGTGTCTCTTTCTGTACGCCTGCCCTAGAAAGAATTTTGCCGTTGGATATCCTTTTCATTGCCACTGCTTATAACAGGATATCCAGAGACGGCGTTGTAGTACGGGGGATATGAGTAAATGGTGCGGTAGTATCACCTTAGTCTAGTCATCAGTGTAAAAAACTTTCTTCTGAATCCTGTCTAGTGGCCAGTAGGTGGCGGTTAGCTCTATCATGGATTCTTTCCACATGACGAGCAGATCGATAGTGAAAGCCCTACCAGGATAAGAAGATGTTATATGAAGGTGAAATAAATTTGAATATGGAAAATCAATCTCTTGTAGGGCACAAGCTAGAATCAAGGAGGAAGTGGAATTACCAGCTCTTTTACTCGATTTGGAAATGCGATTGCAATGAAAAACATCAGAATTGATATCTTGAAGATATTAAAATTATTAGAAAATATCTAAAAAGCATAAATTCAATGACTTTTCAATTGGAAAACATTTTAAAGCATAATGAAAAACATACTTCGTTTATTGCATTTGTCTACCACACGAGTCAACGAAAATGCTAGGCTGATTTGTGACACCAAGAAAGGGATTGATCATATCTATGGAAGAGAAGTTTACACATGTCATGCCAAGGTCGAAGGGAAATTCAAGCACGAAACCATGCATTATTACAAGTAGCTTAGAGGCTCTCCTAAAACACAGAGCCATCTAATTCAAATGAGTCATGTGCTTCAACAAGAGGTACAACAATCAGCACTTCAGAGTAGTTTGTCTGTCATCACATTGAAGTCACCCTTTAAAATATTGAGTTAGGGCTGCAAATGATCTTTTCTGTTATCGTTTTTACCACGCTATATAGCTATCGGGTCAGGAAATACCTAATCAGACAAGAATTTGAGATCTTGCAGCAAAGCGTGAGCACTTCTTCCGGCCAGTTTTGCTAAGTGCACAAACACATATCTCCAGGAGCTCATAATCCTCTTCCAAGAACAACAAGGATGCTTTATCTGGATTCTCTAAAAGCATCTTTGATGTTAGGAAACCAGAGATTGTCCATGTCTGAAAAAGCCTGGACTGTTTGCCTATAAACCTTCCACTGCGAGTGTCATAGTATTCAGGCCATTGATCCATTGATAATCTCGTCTCTGCCAAAGCAACTGCCTTTTGTGCTAATTCTGGTTTCCCCATCTTGATACAAGCTAATGTGAACTGGAATAACAAGCAACATTGTATTATGGAACCCATTTTTTCACGACTTGATATCAGCAATGTAAGCCAACACCCAAACATAACATTCAAGTATCACAATTTTGAGTCTTTGACAAATATTACCTGCCACAGCAATGTTGGCCAAGATCCACCATTGTGATATGACCATGGGCTGCAACAAATTAGAGAGATAATTACATTAAACAGAACCGCTATGCAACTAAGCCAATCTACATAAAGCACCCAGGAAATAATGGGAGCCTCACGTGTTCTTTGGATCACTGCCAGTAATTATACGCCATTCTTCATATTCCAAAGCAGGGTAACAAATCTTAAGAGGCATATGGCCCATGAGATCATCCCACCTGGCCTCGATCAAATTTAGGATACCCTCATTTTGTTTTGAGGTTCCCAGAGAAGAGACGATGGCCCAAAGGTTCCCAAGAGTAAAAAACCTAAAATCCATATGAGCCGGCTGTAGATTGCCAATGAGGTAACCACCTTCCTCAGGAATCCAATCCACTAGCCATGAAGGAATTTGATCGGGGTATATGTTGAACTTGTTGACTGCATCTGTAGAGTATTCTTCAGTGTTGTAACGGTAGATCTCATTGATCTTCCTCATGTCCACCCAATAATACTCTCTGATATGGAATGAGAGTGCACTGAGTCGATTATTTATTGCAGCCACCAGATTCTTGGTTTCATCATTGACTATGAGCATCTCACGAGCACATCGCAAAGCAGAATAGAACAAGGCCTGAAAAGGTATGCTAGTTAAGCAAATGGCAAACCAAGGACAAACATAAGCATGCTGGTGAAAAGTCTAAAGCTTCAGAAACTTGAGCACTCCCTTTTTCCAAAAACTTAAATGCTTAGGAGAATTTTCTCAGAAGTATAATGACAAAACTGCAAGAAAAAATTCACTGCTGGAACAAACAACAGCTCCATCTAATGTACTTCTGCAGCTTAAGCACGTCAAATGACTAGTTTATATTTTCTATATTTATAATAGTTGCATGCGTTCTAGCATATCTGCAGCTTAAGCACGTCAAATGACTAGTTTATATTTTCTATATTTATAATAGTTGCATGCGTTCTAGCATAACAGGTCCTTGGTCAGTGTGGTCAGATATCAACCTTACACAACATCATAACATCTCCATAATCAACAAAAATAATCTTCCGCGTGCAACATAAGCGAAACAAAATTGAAGGCTGCACTGAAAATATTTAACTTACTTGGATTTCAAGAGGGTGTCCATGGATACCCATCCGTCTATCAATCATGCAGGAACCATCAGTGACTAACAGCGTAGGAAACATATCAAACCCGTCAGATAAACACAAATTTAGTCCGAGTCTGATTCCTGTCTGGACATCAACCCTCTCTTGCAATGCATAGTCGCCTGTTATCTTCCCATAAGCTCTCAACAAAATTATCCACCACAGCCCTGAGAGTGTCATGAAAATATGTTTCAGATTACAATAATTACACAAATGTAACTGGAAGAAGGAAATAACTGGATACATAGACAAGACATGAAGAAACTGAGCACTAAGGATAAGATTTTGGACCAATACTCAATTCATTGAATACAGAAAGACTTCTTATTATATACAGTACAGAGAACAAAACTAAGAATTATCTTACCAGAATCAACAGGCGCAACACGCCCAATGGCTGATTCACCAAAATCAGGATCCAAAACCTCCTCAAAACCTCCATCACTACCGTCAAGAGGCACTGTTTTAACTTTAAAACTTGCTGGCATTAACCCTTGCCCTGGACTGTAACAGTCCACTGTTTTCTCCCAGCTCTGACATGCACAAGAGAGAAGTTTAAGTTTAAATTGATTTTTGAAGAATTGCTACCTGTCATTCTCTCTTTTTATCCCCCATAAAAAGCAATCTCTCTCTCTCTCAGTGTGTTTTTTCTTTTGATAAACATAAAAAAGTAAACATGTAATGGGCTAATTTTGGTGAAAATTGCAATTATTGATGCATCATTTCAAAAGTTCAACTTCCCCAAGTTAAAGCTCTAAGATATGGTCACTTTTTTTTTTGGAGATGAAATGCATCCATGGAGTTGGCAATATTATCATCACAGCCTGTTGCCCATAAATTTGGTTTCTGCAGAAGTTGGCTATTCTTTAAGGCAGTAGTCACAAACATGGAAAGCACTATGAAAAGTGAGTATAAATGTGTAAGCAACATGAAAAGTGTGAATCAATGCGACCACTGCAAAAGTGTTATGCTGTAAAAGAACATCAAATGTATGCCAGAGCAACAGATCTTTGTTTCAAATGCAAACACAATTGCCACTTTATTAAGCAGCAGAACATCAGAACGTAACTCAAATGTGAGCACAGACAAAAATACACACTACATATGCAAAAAAATAAGTAATGGAATGTTTGGCTTAATATACCTGCAACTGCAAAGTGTGAAGAAGAAAATTCTTCACAATCTCCATTTCTCCATTAAGCAAAAAAGCAAGTGCGGATGGAACAAAATCACGAATGAAGACTTGGTCATAATTCAACGGTTGCCTGTCGGCAGGATCATTAGCAGCGACAGTCCCTACTGGATTCCCACAGTAATTCACAATGGTGCCTCGAAGCAA
>Ga0325403_1001859_pt1 | contig 18151 bp, 10 predicted proteins | sample PopdelMetagenome_19_FD_205665 | JGI IMG/M metagenome (GOLD analysis project Ga0325403, IMG submission 205665) | Populus deltoides microbial communities from Bellville, Georgia, United States - Xylem-PdKOR-R4 | ecosystem: Host-associated > Plants > Phyllosphere > Stem > Wood/Secondary xylem...
TAACTTATTTACCCTTCAATTCAAAGTTTTTAAAGCTGAACATTTAGAGTTTTTTAGTTTTTTCCTTTGTTCACGTACAATGAAAATATACATTTATCCTCACACTTCCAAAGAGTTGTTCATGGTTCAAGGTGCTTTTTCATACTTCCAAAGACGTTTTTTTGTTATTTTCAATACCATTAAGGGCAAATTAATCTTTTTGGGTTGATCAATTAATATTAAAATCAAAAACATTGTTGGCTCATGATGACCACGTGCCAGCGCGTGAAAGGCGCCATGTATTTTGGGCAACATATACAGCATCTCCCGGTAATCAAACTTGCCCTTTCACTTTGTTGTTAGACCCGCTGCTATGTTTTTTTCTCATGGTGTAATGCGTGTTAGTGATTGTGTGGTAGATTGTCATCAGTGGCATTTTCTTTTTATTTTGTTTATTTTCTCCATATTATCCTAAAATGTGTAGGTTAATCCTATTTGTTTTTTATGTTTCAACTTCAATTTTTATTTTCTTGATTTTTAATTTTTATTCTTAACCCTTTTATAAATGTTTTAATTTTTTTTCAATTTAGTCCTTACATTTCAATTTGTCATATATTATTTTTTCTAATTTGATCCTTATTCTTTTGGTTTCTTTTTTTTTTTCCTTGTTTTTTTTGTGAAAGTTTTATTAATTTTCAATTTAATCCTTTAATCCAAGTTTATGGTGTTACAACCTTAATTTCCTGCTAACTTTAGGTTAATCCACAAACCATGGTAATATATATATATATATATATATATATATATAAAGTTTACTGAAATTTTAGTAGAGTTTTCTCTATACTTGGACCATACCAAGTTATAAATAAACTTCTTTTTCATCACAATTCAATAACACAATCATAGTCCAATCATCCTGGACCTTATTCCATCTCATTAAAATCAAGGTCTTCAAGCATATACAAATTTTCATCACAAAAAATTAATAACTTAAACTAAGATTACTTTTTGGTATTTTGTCTATATTAACATACACATCCATATTTGTTCACAACATAATCAAAAGTATTACATATTGTTGGATTTAGCATTATAAAGATGTAAGTTTATATATTACATTATCCGAAGAAATAGTAGAATTATGTTACATGTTAGTTTGATACCCTACAAATTACATATTTAAATCTAAACAAAAACTAAAAAGATATGGTCCACTAATCGGCCCTGAGATGAGATGTGTCAAATATTCAATTATCACATTTTATTAGAATGCAATATAAATATTTAATAATTAGTCTCATGCACAACTAGTTTACCTATTAGTTCATTCCTTAAAAATAAATTAATTCATCTTTGTGTTCCCAGACATGCACACCATTCATGTTTTATATTATATCCCTACACAAGGTTCAAATTCCCTAAATAATCAAATAACTGATAACTACCAACTTCTTCCAGGAATTAATCGAACAATGTTATCCCGAAAATATTATTATAGATGTCATTAGCTCCTATATGGTTGTCTAGTCTGATCATTACATCTCGGTCATCTAATCATGGATACCACTAACCTTTTTCACGTTTAATTAGTCTAGTTATTATATCTCGGTCATCCAAACATGGATGTCACTAGCCTTATTACGGTCAACTATTTTAGTTATTATATCTTGATCATCCAAACATAGATGTCACTAGCCCTATCACAGTCAACTACTCTAGTTATTATATCCCGGTCATATAATCATTGATGACATTAGTCCCAACATAGTCAAGTAGACTAACAAATTATTTCTCTAATGATACTCATGTTGCAAATGTTAAATAAATAGTTTACACTAATAACATAATTATACAACTCTAAGAAATTTATTATACATGGTGGAGGTGAAAACACCTATTTGGTGCCTGAACTCGTGAAAACGTCCCTTGTTATTGAGTTGATCCTATGACCTCTCCTATATCATTAGACATACAATATCATTTGTTATTCAATCCTTAATTTATTTTGAAATTTAACTTCATATACAATCATTTTATTCCTTGACTTAAAATGATTTAACACAATTTCATATCACTTTAAACTAATCATCATTAAAAATTTAACCTATATTGAAAATCTCATTCTTATAACTTCTATCGTTTAAATCTTATATCAAGAGTAATTTTAAACAAATTTTAAAGTTGGCTACTTCTAGATGACTTAACTTAATCACTCAAGAACAATGATCAATTTTTTAACTATATCTAAAGTTATAGAATACAATTTTGTGCATGGTTTATTTCTTCTTAAAGTTAAGATACAAAGCTACAACTTTATTGAAATAAAACCCATTCCTACCATTAATGTACCCAAAACTACTCGTTATTGCAATATATAAAAATTATCCAGCAAAACTTAGTCCAACTGTCGCTCAAATTTTTATCTATATCTTAAGTTTTATAACTCCGAATTAAACAAGGTAAGTCCCTTTAGAAATATAACATCCCTAGCTACAACTTCTTATGAAGAAACTTATTTCAAATTTTGTCATTTTCTAGCCCTAAACTCATCTGATAGTTAGGTGATAATATTATCTAGTTCTCCAATCTTTGATTTTGATATATAACCAAGTATTTTCATTTATTTTCTCACAATTCTAAACAAATATTTCTCGTCCACCTATCTTATAACATCATTAAACATAACGCTCTAGTAATAAACTAATCTATCTCACATCCTACTTGAAATAACCAAAACTAACCAAAACTCTTTAAAAAAACCATATTTATTTTCTTTAACATTCCTTCATCAACAATACTTCAACACAACACAATAATTCCATAATTCCCCACAAAATTCCAATGTTCACAATTCAAAGCATAACCAATCTTTCCATTATAATCTAAATACAAGATTTTCATTTCTTTTCAATTCACTCTCTACATTTCAACACATGCTATAATAAGTATAAACAAACAATATTCATATATTATTTTAATTTTTTCCCCAACTTTTCCTCTTTGTGGCTGACATTACTGCCATTAACAACATAAGGAATTTTCTTTCATTTGTTCATTATTCTAATTTGTTTCATCCATTTCCTTCTCAATTAAATCAAACAAAGCAAATTTATCATTTCCCTCAAATTCTCTCATGAACCCTAACCTATAATTTATAATTTAGATATCAATTCTTAATCTAAACTTGCGTAATTGAGTTTAAAGCTTCTTACCTGGTGATAAAATGTGCTTCGATTTTCAACCAGTCAAAACTTTTCAACACTCCTTCTTTCTTCCCCTTGGTCAACCTTTTCTCTTTAGATTCCTAAATTTCTCTCATTTACTCTTTTTATATTCTTGCGTTGATGTTGTTTTTCTCACCACGTAACCTAAATCCTACCCAAACCCTTCAACTAGCCACTTACTCAATTTTGGTGAAAGAAAATGAGAAATGCTCCCCCCCCCCCTCTCTTTCTCTTTTGTTGTTGGCCCCTACAGAGAAAAATGAGGTATTTATAGTTCAATTTATTGGTTTTTAGATATTGACCCCATATGACTTAGTTATTTCATTTTGTTCCCATTTTTTTTTTCTCACATTTAGTGTTATATTCTCTTTTTTTTCTTTTAATTTCACCTCTTGTCATTTAATTTAATATCCTTAATTTAATTTAACCTATTCTATCTTCGGGTTAAAATTTTAATATTTCAAAAAAAATTTAATTGGGGGTTTACATATGGTGTGTTTTTTTTCTTCAACTTAATTTTTATTCTTTTGATTTTTTTATTTTGTTAAAGTTATTTTTTTACAATTTAACCCTCCAATCAAAAAAAATTGTTGCCCTCTGATTTATTTTTTATTTTGATTTTCACCCTCATTCTTTTAGTTATAATTTTTTTATTTTAGATCCTTATGTGTAATTGGTTTTTTTCCCCCATTTTTTTCTTCAATATTTGATTTGTTAGGGATTGGGCTTCACTATTTTTACCGAGTCATAGGTTTAAAAGCTAACATGGTTCAACATCTTCTTCTTTTTTTTTTATCTTATTTTCTTTTTCTATTTCAACGTTCAAAATTATTTTTTTACATTAAAAAATGGGCATTCTATACTCACAGTCTCATGACCAAAATCATGGGTTTTGAAAGTCAATATTAGTTGACTTTTGTACATTTACAGGTCGTTTTATAGAATTGTTTTATTTTTTATTTCGTACTTGAACATATGAATTTTTTTTTTAATTGGTCTTCATTTTTTTTTCTTTCCTTTATATAAGATTATTTCAATAATATGCCCATGTTCGTGGGGTTAGTAGGTTAACCTAAGTTGACTAGAATATATTTTTCTCTTTTTTAAAAAAATTTCTTTTCAAACTCATCACTCAACATTTTTTTATTTAGTTTTTTGCTCCGTTGTTTTTTAGGTTTACGTTTTATGTGGTCGGTCTCCTCCTCATTATTACAATCATGAGTTTCAATGGTTTGCATGAGTTGACTTTGATCTTTTTTTAAAATTGATTTTTTTTCAATTTCATCATTTAACATTTATTTTTTTAATTGATCTTCGTGTTTTTTTTCTTTCCTTTTACATTTAATGTTTTTTATGTCAAATATCTTAATCTTACTTATCTCTGAATCAAATATCAATTTATCTAATTAGAGGCGGGTATAAGCATTTCAATTTAAGGTTAGGGAGTTTTCTTAAATCCAGTGATGCGATACAAAAGCCTGTATATTTATTTTTTTACTGGAAAAACAATTTCTAACTCACAGCGAATCGCAAGTCACATAGCTAGTTAACATGTACTAAAAGGCCTTAACATTTCACTGTAGCAATAAACAGTGAAATGACAAGGCCATTTTTACTTTGGTCTTTAAATGTTTTGATGATTTTTTTTAATAATTTTGAACTTAGTATTTTTTTTTATAAATTTTATCCTTAAATTTTAGGTTTATCAGATATTGAAATTCATAATTTGTTTTGATTTGTTTTCTATGAAGTTATTTTTGTTTCATGACCCAAGTCACGACTTTTGTAAGTTAGCTATGTTGACTCGAATTATTTTTTTTATTTTTTAATTATTTTTTTCAACATTTGATTAATTGAAAATTGACCTTTCTAATTGTTTTTAATTTGGTTTTTATGGGGTTCTCACGGTTTTATGACCTTAGTCGTGAGTTTTACAAGTTAGCCATGTTATTTCAAAAAAAAAATCTTTGCCCTGTTTTTAGTTGAATATATATATATATATATATATATATATATATGTTTACTCAATTTTTTTTATCCTTTTTATTTTCAATTTAATCCTTCAATGTTGGGTTGATTGAGAATTGTGCTTTATAATATTTTTTATTTGCTTTCTATGGGATTATCACGGTCTTATGACTCGAGTCGCTGGTTAGGCTAGTTGATTTTAGTTTTTTTGGTCATTTTTTAGGTGATTTTTTTTTTCAATTTTATCCTTTAATATTAAGTTGATTGAGAATTAGACTTCATAAATAATTTTGTTTTGCGTTCTATGAGGTTATCTTGATCTCATGATGAGGCAACAAATTTGGTTAATTGACTTAAGTGGTTTTTTATATTCTTTTTTAATTGATTTCTTTTTTAATTTCATCATTCAAAATTAAATTGATTGAGAATTGAACTTCATAATTTATCTCAATTTGCTTTATATAAAATTACAATGATCTCACGGCTCACATTATTACTATATGTCTGTATCTATTTTCCAACAATAGATATTTTCATACTAACTTGTGTGTTAACATGGACTAAATTCAGTCCTTGAGTAATATTAAAAGCACGCTCCATTGCTCCTTAATGGTTATAAGTTCGAGTTTTTTTAGGGTCATTGGAGGTTTATATGATCATAAATTTTAAAATTCATGGAATTAGTCGAGATACACGTAAATTAATTAAAAAATCTACATTGATGATAATAATTACAAACCAAAAAAAAAAGCACGCTCCACACATCCAACAGATGCGTTTGCAAGAATAATTTCTTTCAGAGGGAGATAATAACATAATAATAAGTTTATGCACTTTGAGAATTTTTAAAATAAAATATGTCAATATTTATTTATTTTTAAATGAATATCTGGACTCTCATGATTGTAATGATAAGGGTATGACATGGAAATTTTGCTTATGTATCGTGGTAGTGACGAGGTGGCATGTATGACATAAATTTAAGGGATGATGCGGTGAATGGTTGATAATATGGTACTCATGATAAGGAAAACACTTTTGAGGAAATTGTTTTTTGATAAAATATAAAAAAAAAGTAAAAAAAATTAACTAACCAGAAATTAGAAGTGTTTCCTCCCCCTCTGTTTTTTTTTTTTTGACCTTTTCAATAAAATATAAAAATAATTTTTTTAATTTACTTTAAAAAGATTAAAAAAAAAGTAAAATAAAATGACAGGTCCCTAATTTTTTTTTAAGTTTGACTTTGAAAACTCTTTGCCAAATTTTTATTTACTTATAGCTAGAGATATTTTTTGAATCTTTTATTTATGCTGGATGTTTTGTTTTACTTTACTTTAAAAAGATAAAAAAATAATAATAAAAAAAATGATAATTGTGTTGTTAATTTATGTTGGATTTGTTATTATTTTTAATTTTAGCTAACTTTTTATTTATTTACCACAAAAAAATTGTTTTTTAGTTTTTAATTTTGTTTTTTACAAAGTGTAAATTTATTTATTTTAAATAAAATAATAGTTTTATTGATGAAACATACTTGATTCAATTTTTGTATTTTTTATAACATGATTTTGAATTTTTGATAAAAATTGTGTTTTTATATGTTCGAGATTTTTTAATATTCACATTAAAGTCTTTTATTTACTAACTTTTTCTTTGACTTTTAAAAAAAAATCAGCTAAAAAATTAAAATAATCCAGCATAAATCAATAAAAAAAATTAACACAAATTTTCAGATCAATATTTTTTTCTTTTTTAAAATAAAATAAAATAAATCTAATGTAAAAAAATTGAAAATAATTTCTAGCTATAAATAAATAAATAAATAAAAAGTTTGTAAATTCATTTAACGGATTTTTTTCTCTTTTATTATTTTTTAATGCTTTATTTTGAACTTTTTATCAATTTCTCGTTTGCGTTTTTATTTTTTTAAAAGTTGAGATTAATAGAAATTATCTTAAAACCACAATGTTATTTTTATCACAAATCAATATTATAGGGGTAATCGTAAATAGATGGATAGAAGTGACATTGTAATGTTGATTACGTTTGAGGTAACACTAATAAAATCTAAAGGTCTAAAACTTAATTAATAATTAGATAATACATAATTAGGTGCTAAATTTAGATTCCTTGAGGATTATTTATAAAATTTAAGAATTGTTTTTGCTTCATTTTCATATATATTAAGCTTGGTGAGGTTTTTTACATAATATATAATAAATTGTAATATGGTATGTGAAGTTTAGTTTAGATTTAAGAATTTGTCAACTAATAGTATAAAATCAATTCTTATTCATATATAATTAATTTCATACATGTTAATATTTTATATCATATAACTTGCTAGATTGTTGACCTACGCTATATTGCGTACCATACTAAATTTTTTAAATACAAAAAATAAAGCTTAGGCGACGGCAATGTTTCTAAAGGAACAGGAGAAATTCGAAAGTCAGGTGAGTGATTTTATTAGATTCAATAACTATGTTAATTTAATAATATGATAAAAAAAAAATAGGTAACAACAATATATATATATATATATATATATGTGTGTGTGTGTGTGTATTAAAAAAGAATGTATCAACCTGTATTAACCCACGAAACCCATGATCTGGTACATGAGATCAGGATAACCTTATAGAAAGATAAAATAAAAAAAATAATTGTAAAGGACCTAAAAAAGAACTAAGCAAACCTGGGGCAATATTTCAAACCTGTGACCCGAGTCCTGAGGCTAAAATCATCCCATGAAAGGCAAAACTAAAAAGATCATGAAGTGAAATTCTAGATTAACAAAATTCCAGTCAATAAAATCTTGAGGAATGAAATTAGAAAAGAAAGTTCAAATAAAAAATGATTAAAAACAAAACAAATAGCAATTAAAAGAATAAGGAACAAATTTGACATAAAAATAAAATAAAATAAAACATTTAGGGATACAATTGAAAAAATAATTCAATTAAAAGAATGATTGAAAATAAAAAATTATAATAAAAAAAACGAGGATCAAATTTGACATGTGAAAAAATAAAAGGAGGATGAAATCAAAAGAAAATTCCAATTCCATGAATTATTTAAAATAAAAAATAGTAATAAAAAGAATAAGGATCAAATCTAAAAGAAAAACAAATCGAAGGAATGCTTTGAAAATATGCAGGGAAGGCATTGAGATTGAGGATAGAGAAGAAAAAAGAAAGAAAAAAGAAAGAAAGAAAAAAAGATTGTCGATGCAAAACCCAATATCTTTTTGTAACATGCACTGCCCATGAATAAAAGAGTCATCGTGAGGATTAAACCGCTATCGTAGAAACCAGAGTTTGGTTGTCAAACAATACCGTACACTCCATTAGACAAGAATATGAGCACCTTTGCACATCCGCGAGATCTTTACATGCAACCCATTTTTTAAAATTAAATAATATTTTATATATGCTAAATTACTAAGTTTCCCTTTATCAAACTTTGATAATAACAAAAAAAAACTATACTAAAAAGATGAAAAACCTTTGACCTAAGTTGAAGGTAATATGAACTTAAGGGCATTGTGGTTACTTTATTGTGATTCTAAAATTGAAAACCCGAAAAAGCCCTTACTTGCTAGTTGATTAATTTTTGCTTTAAAAGATACATTAGTCATTTTATTGTGAAAAAAATGACAACTATACCCCCCTTCCAAGGCCAACTGTGTTTTGTTGATAAGTGCAGAATTATAATTTCATTATTCCACAGCAACATTATAAAACCATTACCCTTTTAGTTTTTTTTAATGTTAGAGAAAATTCTAACAAAGTTTTAACCCTTAAATATGAGTGGATTTCGCTTTTATTTTAACCTTAATTATCTTCATTAACCCAGTCATAATCAATTTTTTCAACAATCCCTTATATGAATGGAAATTGTATAACTAGTATACAAAGACACAAGGATTTTTAAAGAAAAAATGAGTTAGTAGATCACAACATCAGGATAAATAGCTTTGGCTTTAAACATTTTATAATCAAGTACTATCAAATTTACTCGGTAAATTAGTGAACTTGATGTCTTGAACTATTCAACTTTTTATGTAAAGAAGATTCTCATGTAATTCATGTCCTAGGGTTTATTTTAGTTCTTATAGTTTTTTTTTTCTTTTGCATTAAACAACTTCTAGTTTTATAAGTGCTATAGAAAACTCTACCTTTCAAAATTCTAATAAAAGAAGCCATATTTTTTGTTCATATAAATGATATCTCACTAAGAATATTTTGCTATACTCCACTTAGTAAACTAATATATAAAAATCATTAACAACACAACTCACCCTAGTCATATTATAGCTAGTACCTCCTTTATCATGGATATAGGCAGGTAGTTATTATCTCTTAGTGCTACCGAGAGTGTCAAACGATAATTTTGTCTTTGAATCTAAATCTTAAGATATCCAATCAACTAGTTTTTAATGTATATGTCAAATAGTCAATCGGTTGGTTACACGTCACATCAATTTTATTTATGTAAAAATATATTTATTATTAATAAATGTTTTCTTTATCTTTAATATTTATTTATATTTTATTAATGATCTTGAGTAAAGATAAAGTCATTTGGACAAAAAATCTTTACAAAGAAATTATAAAGTGGTTATAATTATGAGATTCCTATTGCATCAAAGCATTGTTCCTAAGTGTTCATAGCTAATGCTTTATTAAAGGTGGATATTAATTGGAGTTATTGAGACTGATATACATTATATTTTTTTCTTTATGAAATGAAACAATTGTTCTCATGAACTAAGGTATAAAAGGTGTCTAAAATTAATATGTATGTTCTTATTAGATGACATGTACATAAAAATGACTTGCATGGAGATTCTATACAGAGAAATCACTTATGTCTATAGAAAAACTCACATAATAGCTGTGTAAGTGATCTTTAAACTTGAGATTACTAAGTTATCTTATATAGGGAATGTAATGCTTTGATTCTAATTACATGTTGCCTTAATAAAAGGTAACAATCAGGTAGATATTGGATATAAAATAAACTATATAAAGATATTTGAGTGATCAAGATATGATTTATCATCTTAGATGAATTAAAAAAATGTTTCACCTATTGTCAAATAGTATTGATTATGAAATCATTGTGTAAGGTGAAATGAGATTTAAAAATGATTTAAAATCTTATTCAAATAATTAATGACTATAATGTTGAAAACACATGATTTGATAAAGTATACACACTTCATGCTTCAATAACTAAATCAAAATATTATTGATGAAGAAATAATAATTACACTGAAAAACTGGTCACTAAAAAGTTAAGTCAAACCACCAATGACTTTCTTAATATTTGAGAGAGCATGACATGTTGTTAGATAGTGCACTTGATCTTCAAATATAAATCTATCAATTATTGAATTGATAATAAATTAAATTGTTTAATTTATTTAAGTGTTATTTTATTTAAGATTATAATTTATATTTGGGTCAACATATTAGGAAACATAATAGGTCACATGGACAAAGAACCACGAGTAAGAAATTAAACTATGATAATTAATTAAGTATGACTTGATTGTAAATAAGTTTTAAAAATTAAGGACTAGATTGAAATTATACAAAAGGATTATTATTCTAGACTATAAAAAATCAAATAGATTTGATTGCATAAATTTATAAAACTATCATTAGATAATAAATGTGGGGGGGGGGGATGTGGGGGGGGGGGGATGATATTTTATTATGGGTTTTATGGGTTAACCTGGATAGACTCTGGTCGTTTTGTTGTTGTTTTTTTAGATTGGATTTTTTTTCTAATTTTATCATTTAACAATGAGTTTATTGAAAGTTGAGTTTCCAAAATTATTTTTGTATAGATATATATATATAGGGTCACCTCAATCTTATGATATGGGTCGCATGTTTGGAAGGTTGACTCAGGTTTTTTTTTTCTTTGAAGTTATCCTGATCTCATGACTCGAGTTATGGGTTTGACGGGTTAACCCGAGTTAACTTGATTATTTGTTTTTAATTTTTTTAATTTTATCATTCAATATTGGGTTGATTGTTAATTAGGTCTCATAATCCAAGTCAAGGATTTGACATGTTAACTCGGGTTGACTTGGGTCAATTTTTTTATGCTTTTTTAAATTAATTTTTTTTATTTCATTATTTAACATTAGGTTGATTGAAAATTGAGCTTCATAATTTTTTAAATTTCTTTATATAGGGTTATCATGGTCTTATGACTTGAGTTGTATGAAATTTGATCTTTAACTTGGATTCAATTTCTAAATTTGGATCTTGTTTTTGGGTTAGGAAGCCTAGCCCATGTGGCTGGGCCACGCCTGTTAGTTTTTTAAGGGTGTGTTCGGCATGCCGAAAATCTATCAGAGAAAAAATGCAATATTTTATCCTTAAGACGTGTTTGTCAAATATGAACTTAAAACAATTTTTAAGCTTATGATTTTCAGCTAAGGAGGTGCTCGACAAATACGCTTTACTGATTTTTCCATCATTGCTTTTTTTTTTAGTGTTTGCCAAACACAACCCTTGTTTTTAATTAATTTAATTTTATGCCTTTAAGGGATCTATTTGCAATAATTTTTTTTTGTCTCTCATATTTTGCTCTTTATTTTCAACATTTGTAATTGTGACCCATACACGAGGTGCCTTTCCAATATTAAATAAACATGTTTCCTTCTACAAAAACAACAAATTTTTCTTTCAAAAAGTACATTTAAATATTTTTATTGTATATGATCAAGTCTTTCAAATAAAAATCATATTTGCATCAAAAAATAATAAAGAATAAAAAACACTTGGCATGATTTAACATTTTTAAAATACTACAATTCAAGAAAAACTAATTTTAAAATATATATTTTTGCATGCATTTTCTTGATCTATATTTCAAAAACCAAAAAAAAATCAATTTGTTTATTTTCATACAAAGGATTATGAACTTATATGTAATGTATATTCCTGGATACTAAAAGATACAACAACGCGTTTGAATTTTAGAATGGCTAGGCTCGACCTATAAAGCAATGATCCATTTTATTAGGGTAAACCTGCTTTGACCAATAGATAGACCATCGCTAGAAAAATACAACAATGCCTTAGTAATCAGACAAATAAACAATGTTGAGTACCTTAAGCAGGGTATACTAGGGGTGATATTTCTCTTTTTATACACAACGAGTCCCCTTATCCAAACTCTAAAGACTAGTAGGGTTCTTAGTAACCAAAATACTAGGTGACGGCTCCAAATCTTTTTTTAACGGATAAAAGACAAGAATTCCTTCTTTTTTTTTCACCCACACATGAGGATCTCGATATGGGAAGATGATCGCACGTACGACAAGGTGGAGAATATCATCTTATCAAAAAAGACATGTCTCGTTTCATAAGTATCAACCCACCACTAATTAGGATTGTTTACTATGTTAATCTCATAAATAACCGTAGACAAGCATGTTCCTGACACATCATTGGAGAGTTTCTCAATTTTAGTATCATTGGCTTAAGCAACCTTTCCTTTATTAGGGTTGCCTTGCTGAAACTTATATCTACAATGTTTTGTTTGACGTGTAGTCTTGCTCCAGATACAAGACTTGCTATGACAATTTATGTCTTTGAACTTTATAAAAAGATCTTTCTTTTGTTTGTTTTTCTCATGGGACTCCACTATTTGTTCAACCATTTTCTTCCTAAGAGCCATTAAGGAGGAGCTTTTTCTCCTCCTAGACAACTTATTGTTCTCTTCTATTCTCGGTCTGATAACAAGATCTTACTCCCATCTCATTTTTCTTATGCTTAAGGTAGTTTTTAAAGTCTTTTCAAGATGGTGAAAACTCCTTAATAATAGTAGTCACTTGAAGATTCACTTATAACCATCGCCTTAGCATGAACACCATGCAAAATGAGTTAATTATCTTGGACTTGACTTATTATTATACTTGAATGGACTATTTTGAAGTGAAGAAATATAGTGACCGTAAATTATTTCAAGCCAGCATCCTCAACCTTGTACTTCTAATCTAAGGAATCTCATGACGCTTTAAAACTATCAATGGTTATACACACTATATAGTATATTCTCCAAACCAAAATTATTGTGCTTTCATATATCAACAATTACCATTATAGTGAGATTAAACTCCTTGTATCTTCTCCCAGGAATAATATTAAGTTCAAGGCAGTAAAGTAGATAAAATATCTTTTATAACACTTTTAAAGTTCACAACACTGATCTTTTTAGAATTCTTATTATACACCACAAAAAGTGTGATGATGGAATTCTTCGTATCTAGCTTGATCACGTCAAATCAATATTTTATTTTACTATTTTCTATAACAATAACTAAACAAGAAAAAATAATTGTTTGGTACAATAATTGTAAAGCTGAATATTATATTAAATTATTCAGCTAACAATGATTCAGGCATGCAAATGTACAATTAAGATAAAACAAAAAATCAGCCAAAAAGATTGGTAGAAATGTTTATTTCTATCAGAATACAGATGTTTTTAGAAAAAGTTAGTAAATCAATGTCCAATCAATAAATAAAGCATTATTCATAAAAAAAAAAAACAACTTTAATTCAAATATTGGCTACTTATATGTCTCAGACAAAAATAAATAAATAAATAAATAAATCTATCTATGCATGGAAAGCAATACACTAGACAAGTCATGCATCAAGATGGATGACTACTGAATAACTTATCGAACGTGGATTATGCGAAATGAAACAAGCAAAGTTGCGTCCCCCACTTCCCCTGATATTGTACACTGACAAATGTCGAGCAATCTTTGATCACTAATCTCGTGCAAACATAGACATGCCACGTTCTCCTTCTTTCCTTGTTTTCTCCCCTCTCCTGGTGCCGACGTGTCCCTTCCTGAGATGCCACGTAGATGCCCTGCCTTCCATTTACGTCCAGTGTTCCTCTTGCCGTGCGCATGGCTTCTCCGAATAAAACAGTTTCGTGTGGAAACAAATTAAAGAGGGACCCTAAATCATCATAAATTACTAGGGCACCTCTTCTGTTACCACCTGTTATTTTTATCATGATTTACATACACGTGGCGCCATTTCATGGGTAGGCACAGCAGCACAGGTCATTGCTTGTAGGTTAGGCTCGGGGGGCACTCCAAGATCAGTCGCGTCATGGTCCAAGTGGCAATATCGTGGCAAGTATTTCTTAAATGGGACATTGTATGGGTAGAGCCAAGCGTAACACGTTTAAGTCATGTCTCTGTCAAAAATCTTGGATGAAAATATTCTAAATTCTTTAGATTCTTTTAAATTAAATATCTATGCATTAAATCTACCGGGATAAATTCTAATTCCCTGAAAAATCTACAAGCTGAGTTTTGAAATTATAATAACTATATAAAATATAAATTAAAATCAATTAATTTTATGGAACTAAAACAAAATATATAACTAAGATAGCCTTCAAATATTTTTTTAAAAAAATATTGAAATAACAATATATTTTATCAAACTTTATTTCTTAGCTTAATCCATTAAATTTGCAATCTGAAAATAATTTTTTTAGATTTATTTTTTACCTAAATATATGATAAAAAAGTTTTTTTTATAAAAAAATTAAAAGATGAAACATAAAGAAAAAATTTAAATGAAAAAAAGATACAACAATATATTGGATCAATCCAAGTCTCGTGACTTAATCCATCCAACTCGCAGCCTAGGACATGAACTTTATTGGGTTTAATAAAAAAAATTTGAAAATGTTTTTTTTTTAATCTAAAGGATGTAATTGGATGGAACAAAATCAAGGAAAAAAAACACTAATAAAAAGAGATCAAGCGCACGGGCTTAGACTAAATGGCCTAGCACGCATGGGCCTAAAAAAAAGAACCCCGGGTGTTTGGGCCTCCAGCCTAGGCTCACACTTTTGAGCCCCTTTATTTCTTTTTTTGTCTAAGGGGTGGATGACTTTTTTTTATAAAAAGATAAGACATTCGATGCGTCATCTATTGTTACCTAGATTTAACAACTAGTGGTAGTTGAAAAACTATGAGCTGATTTTTTTTTGTCAAAATCCTATTTTGAACTTATTTTTGCCAAAAAACACCGAAGTAAAACTCTTATAACATGGAAAAACTAATTTATCAAGCCAACAAAAGGTTAAATGACACAAAATCAAATGGAGTAAATATTTTTTTGGGCTTTGATCTATTTTTTCTTGCAATTTTGAAGTTTAAAACAACCATTATCAAACTCTTTTTATCAAATAAAATCCGTTGACACCAAAGTCGATATTTTTTAAGTGTATAAAATCGATGATAATTATCGACTTTCTCTCTCCTCTATTATATTTAAGTACTAAAATATAAAAAAAATAAACTTTTCAATCAAAATTGATTTTGTTTTGACAATGAAAGTTGGAAAGAGAAAGCAAGAGGATAAAAATGAATTTTAAATAAATATTTAGATTGATAATGAAATTTCTATGTGATTTAAATTTTTATCCTCTATTTTTAATTTGCCTCAAATTTACAAATTATACTTTAATTTGGGCATGGAAAGGTATAACTAAGGAAAAAAATGAGAACGAAAAAAAAATGTTACAAGTATAAGCTTGTTTGGTTGGGATTTGTCACCATAACATAGAGAATTCTAGAAAGAGGAAGCCATATATATATAACATAGAGAATTCTAGAATATCGTGTTGGATATTCCAAATGTAAATAAAAGTCTGTTGGAATTAATAATCAAAGCTATTTTAATCTGTTTTAATAAATATAAATTAAATTAAATTTATTAGCTAATTAATAATCAAATCTAAATCGTAGATCAAATAACAATTTATAAACTATAAACAATAAAATGAGCATGCAAATAGAACAATATATAGAACAATATCATATTAAGATCTCAATTATTAACGAATTAAATTACACTTGTTGAAGCAATACGACAACAAAATATGATTTTTGCAAGAGTTATCTCTTTATCCTTAAATCAGAATTTGCCCGCCAATTAAAAGTGGTATAGGTAAATTGCTTTTCCAGATTCAACAACTATACTATACTATACTATGTAGAGCATGTTTGTGTTTAGGGTAAAAAGCATGATTATAGTTTTAAAAAGGTAATTTTTAAAAAAATTATTTTTTTTGTGTGATTGCTTTATATAAATTATGTGTTGGTTCAAATTGCTTTTCATTGAAAGCATGCCATAAGTATTTAGTTAAAACTATGGTTGGACATGAAATGACCAAATAAAACATTAATTTTTTTTAATATATAACATTGAACAATTAATACATAATTGTGATTAACTATTACTAAGGTTAAAAGTCCTACAGTTCTCCCATCAAACTTGAAGCAATTACATCTCGAATACAATCCATATGCAAAGTCATATGTGAAGTCTTATTGCCTCCATATGTTTATGATCGTGGAATAACATCACGTAAAAAATCTTGAGGCACGAAATTAGGATGACATTTAAATTCATTAAAAGCAATATCTTGTACAAACTTCCTTCTTATGTAGTTATGAAGAGCTGTTGATGCAACAACAATCTACACCTGTGTTTTATACGGAAACACTGACATGTTCTGCAAAATTCTTCATCTTTTTTTCTACACCCTAAAAGTTCGCTCAATTACACATTGAACTGAGGAATGAATCCGGTTGAACAACTCCCGACTTCTTGGCTGGTCTCGATGATGAAATTTTGAAAGATAATATCTTTCACCTTTATATGAACCTATAAATCCATATTCACTTGGATAACCGAAGTCAAGAATGTAAAACTTTCTTGTATTCACCGAAGACATTTAAAACAACAAATATTTTATACCATGCGACCAAAAATTAAATAAATGAAAATTTTGAAAGAAGCCTTATTGTTCTATCCAAAATACCTTCTGGTGCCTTTGGAAAGTTGGTATTTGAATTATAGATGGCCTCATGAAAAATTCTCGAGTCATGTGCGCTACTTTCCTATGCAGCCCAAACAAATGTAAATTGCATGTCAAAACTACATGTCGTTATAATATTCTGTGTTGGTACTCCTTTCCTTCCAATAAATGGTATTTGATTTTCCTGGGACACAAGTACACATATATGTTCCATCGATTGTTCCTACACAATTCTAAAAACAAAATTTAAAAAACATTAATTGTAAATGAATTACCAAATGGATTATATAATGAAAGTGGAAAGATAAATATATTTACTTTTTAATAATCTTATATGTTACTTTAAAATGTGACATATATCTCAGGTTCATAACAATTTCTCGTGGTGTTGTCAAAAAATCTGGATCAACTGGTTTTATTACGTCAACTGATAACAAACACAACCTTTAGAACCTTGTTGAAATACTTACTCATTGTTTCACTAGAATGTTGGAATCTCTCATAGATCTCCCTATTAGAAGAACCCAACACTATAGTATAAAGAAACATGCCAACTTTCTTTATAACACTGATCCTCGATGTTTCAGTCCAACTATGTTTCTAAATCAAAACAAAGATTCTGAAATGCCGTTGCATCCATCGTAAACATATTTACACAACGTATCCAATTCCCATTTAAAATTTCATTCAATCACTGCATTCTTATGTTGTACGAAATCATACAAGGTTGCTTATAGATGTGGTTATTATAATACAATGCAAGTGTGCCTGCTATGCACAATACTAGTTTATGACGATCAAATTCTCTATGTCAAAATGAATCGCCTGCATCATCATCATCTTTGTTACTATTGTCATTGTCACTATCATCTTCTGCATTGCTATCATCAGTAGAACCACCAATATAACCGATATGACTACCATTATCCTTACCAGCGTAGCCATGCGAAACATATTGAGTGACATTGTTCATGACATTTTTATACTCTCCTTTAAAAAGGTCACTAAACCAATTTGCATCAATATCTACAATTTTAATTAAATAATTATAAGCTAGGAACAACATATTAATTATTTTATTATTGTAG
>Ga0325403_1001860_pt1 | contig 18150 bp, 12 predicted proteins | sample PopdelMetagenome_19_FD_205665 | JGI IMG/M metagenome (GOLD analysis project Ga0325403, IMG submission 205665) | Populus deltoides microbial communities from Bellville, Georgia, United States - Xylem-PdKOR-R4 | ecosystem: Host-associated > Plants > Phyllosphere > Stem > Wood/Secondary xylem...
TTTGGTCCTTATTCTTTTGATTGTTACTTATTTTATTTGAAATAATTTATGAAATGTTAATTATTATTATTTTAATTTATTTACCTTTTATTTTTTTTAATTTTTTAGATTTGATCTCTATTATTTTAATTATTATTTATTTTATTTGAGATAATTTATGAAATTATATTTTTTTTCAATTTCATTCTCATTCAACTTTTTAATTTGTAAGATTTGTTCCTCATTATTTTAATAAACTTGAGAAAAATAAAACATTAATAAGTTATTTTCCAGCTCATTTTCCATGACATAACCAAACACTGGAAAGTGTTTTCCAACTTATTTTCCATTACACTACCAAATATCGGAAAATACTTTCCCGGAATTCACTTTCCTGGAATTCACTTTCCCCGGAATTTACTTTCCAAAAGGAAACTACTTTCCAGCAAACAAACGGATTCTTTCCATCCAAGTCTCAATTGTAAAAATGGTTATTATAAACCTTGATTTAGAAAGGAAAAAAAAAACTAGAAAATCATATTAACAATGAATAGGAAAATAAATAAATAAATAAATAAAAATATATGTATCTTCTCAAAAAAACTCAAAGAACAAAATACAAGTTGTTGGTACCTGGTGGGTAAAAAGATTATACAATACAGTTTACTTTCTGTACATTTTCTCTGCCAAGTCTTCAGTATATACGTTGTCCAAAATACAAGTTGGTGGTGAGTGGGATTGGCCTCAGTGAAAATCTCAAGTCTCTGTAAAAGGGCAGCCAAGAGAAAGTGTTGGGCTAAATCCTGTGCATCTCATAAAACCTCTTCAATGATTTCCATAATTCTGCTTCCAGGGCTACTAATGGGTTGCCGGCGCACAACAGGTCTGGCCTCCTCTCTCTCACACACAAACACGTCCACGGACGCTTGCGTTCTCACCACCACGATCAAGGACGTACACTTCTACATTTGCCAAAAATTCATGCCTAAACTCAAATAATCTATATCAGTATTCCAGATTAACTTATTTCTTAATGTATTGCAGATGCTCAAACGGGAGCTTATTGATTATGGAGGTGACATTTAATTACCACCTGCGCAAGAAGTTATAGCTCTTTCCAACCAGTACAATATACAAAGAATAAGAATCTATGATCCAGACCCAGCAACTCTTCAAGCTGGTGGAGGCTCCATCATCGAGCTCGTCCTTGGTGTTCCAGACATTGACATTCCAAACCTCGCTTCCAGTCAAGACAATGCAGATGCACGGGTGCAAAACAATGTGATATGATACACTAATGTCAGGTTCAGATATATTGCTGTTGGAAATGAAGAGAAACCGGCGGATCCATTTGCTTCAGCATTTTTCTCTGCCTTTCAAAACCTTCATAATTCAATTTCTGCTGCTGGTCTAAGGAATCGAACCAAAGTCACTACTGCTACCATTGCTAGTGCACTTGGAGAATCGTATCCTCCTTCACGTGGCCTATTCGACCCAGCATGCCAATCACTTGTAGCCATAGTTATTAAATCCGGCCGGGGTTGACCCGGCCAAGAGACTGGGTCTTGGGTTTTATGGGTCAACCCTAAAAAATTTTTAAAAAATTAAGTTTTAATATTTTATTTGAAAATTCATGTAAATATAGGTTATACATATTGTAAACAATGAAGTTTAAAAAAATATTTTAAAAAGTTTTTTATTCCACATTAAAAAGATATTATGTTAACCTTTTAAATTGAAGTATTTAAACCAAAAAAGTTTTTTATTTCACATTGAAAAAACATAACTTTTTTTAAAAAACATAGAGTAGATATACTAATAGGTTTCAAATCCCACATTGAAAAAACATAACTTCTTTCATAGGAGCATAGAGTATATATACGAAAGGGCTTCAAATCTCACATTGAGAAGATACCATGTTATACTTTTAAGTTAAAGTATTTAAACCAAAAAGTTTTTTATCCCACATTGAAAAAATATAATTTTTTTTTTAATATAGAGTATATATACAAAAGGATTTCAAATCTCACATTAAAAAGATACTATGTTATTTTTTTAAGTTGAAATATTTAAATCAAAATGTTTTTTTATCCCACATGAAAAAAATATGACTTTTTTCTTGGGAACATAGAGTATATATATACTAATGGGTTTCAAATCCCACATTTGAAAAAAAATATATCAGGTTTTGTCCAGGTTTGCCCGAGTCGCCCTGGTCATGGGTCGACCTGCCTGGTCGCCTGGGTTTGACCGGGCTGTTACCACAGCTGGTTTTTTATTAAACTCGGACCAGTCCCGCCATCAAATCCTGGATTGACCGGCCGGGCTGGACCGGGTTTAATACCACTGCTTGTAGCCCCTGTTATTAGCTTCTTGGTCACAAACCATTCGTTATTACTCGTAAACATTTGCCCGTACTTCAGTTATTCCGGAAACACGCAGGTTCCTCTTATAATTATGCTCACTTTCCTTACATGATCCATCTGTTATAGTACAGGATCCACCGTTTCAATACCCTAATTTTTTTGTTGCTATGTCGGATGCTTTTTACTCTGCACTTGAGAGGGGTGGTGGAGGTTCATTGGAGATTGTTGTATCAGAGAGCGGGTGGCCCTCAGCTGGAGGAGGACCAGAAACCAACATTGATAATGCAAGAATTTACAGCACAAACCTGGTTCAACTAATGAAGAATGGCACTACAAAGAGGCCCGGAAAGCCGATTGAAACTTACATCTTCGCAACTTTTGACGAGAATCAGAAACAACCGGAATCAGAGAAATTCCGGGGGCTCTTTCTTCCAAGCAAACAGCCTAAGTACCCAATTCAACTTAACTAGAAACAGCATGATATGTGTATTCGGGGAATATGCCAGGGCATTTATTTTGTGCAAGAAAAGTCCTGTTTCTGATAAACTTATGTTTATATAGCATCATATGATCTTCGAATAAATCAAGAATAAATAATGGTTTGTTTAAGTCTAGTGAATATCATTAATTATATAGCTTTGATGATTTTAATCCAAAATCTTTGCTGTACACTTGAAGTTATTGTGGGGTTAACCATTATATGAAACTGCAGAAGCACGACAACGCAAATATCACCTGAAAAGTTTATAAAAAAAATAAAATCTAATTCTACAGGCATGTCTATTTGGCTTGGTCCTAATTGGAGTTATTTAGACAGTTTCACCAGTTCTGTAATTTTTGTTTTTTCTCAAAGGTAATCTTGTAGGTTTGTAAAGTAGACCAATCAACTTCAAGTGAGGCTAACCTATTCAAATTTGTCATAACTTGTAAGCCATAGTATTTAGGTGCTGTAATTGAAAATCCTGCATCACAGAGGCTATGATGCACCAGTAACGAACCCTGAACAGCATTTTGCAGGATACGAAGCAAATTGTACCACAAATATTTTCAATGACAAAACATGAACAAATAACCGTGGAAATATTTAAGACAAATTGTTCATAGCTACAGATATCATCCATGGTCATGAAGCTGTGTTCTTGCAGGCTGAAAGATAATTCGTGTCCAACTCTAATGTAAGTAGAGAAACAGAGCTCAAACAAGTTTTGGCTGGTTTGGAGAATGATCAGACATGTACTGAAAGAGTTTCATTACAAGCTTCTTCTTCTTTCTTTTTTAACACACGTAAAACTTTACATTGAGGATTCACTGACTATTTCTCATGACAACTTGGTGTCAAATGAGCACCAACACACACTTGATCTCCACCCAAAATGGAAGAATAAAAAAAAAGGTGGAAAACCAGATAAGAAAAGGAATAAAGTAATTAGTTATGGACTCCAAAGATTAAAATGAAGTCTACCAGCACAGAGTTGAGATGCTGCAAGTTTTTCTTCTAATTCCAAACGATTCACCGTTATATGTAGACCAAAGATAGAGTCCATTCTTGCATGGCAAGTTCTACTCAAAGCAAGAATCTTGAAATCCTTCTCGTTGCTTTGGTGTGCTCATCGACCTTGCCTTTAACTTTGCAGATTGCGTTGCAGCCATGTAAGTAGGAAAAACTGGAGAGTTTGGCAAGGAATTACCATCTCCAGCCAAACTTGGTCGCATGCTGCCAAATGATCTTCTGGGGAAGGACACTACTGGTGTATTCAACCCTTCTATAAAATCTTGTTTTCGGGTACTTCTGGTCTTAACTTGTGCTGGGCTGAATATATCACCAGTAAAAAAATTAGAGATGGGAGCTGATTTCAAATTCTCCATCCTTTCTCTATTATAGGCCTCTTTGTTCGGCCACTGTTTTATCTGGTGACTCTGTCTACCACTTTCCTTGGCGAGTTGCAATTCTTCCAATAGACCATTTCCTCTCTCCTGAAAGAAAAATCATGTTGCAGAATCTGAACATAAGAAGAAAAGGACTAATGCTTAATTTGGTTGTCAATATATTGAATAACTCTATTTCTTTCTTCTTTTTTTAATTTCCCTACTGTAAGCAGTAACTAAAGGGAGTGCAACTGGAAAGGGAATTTAAGATTAAGTTACCCGGTTGGAAAATGAGTATTTCATCATTCGCTCTCTTTTGATGTTAGCCTCTTGCTTTTTTAACAACAGAGCTTCCACATGTTCCTTCGAACGCAAGCTAAAATTCCAACTCTTTTGGCTGTTCAATACAAGCTGCCCAATGAAAAAATGTTGAAATGAATCAAATTGAGCAGCAGAATTCAGCATCCTACACAAATTTGAATGTGCAGGCTCGTTCATGTCAATCAGGTATTAGATTTTACCATATGATCTGTTTGAGTTTCTCTTTTATCGTTCTTCCCCTGAACAGACAAAATCAAGGATATTGTTAATCACATGAAGCTCAGTCAAAGATCATGTTTTTCATTCTCCAAAGAGAGAAAATATCCTAGACATAACAGAACATAAAATGGCTACTTAAAAATCATTTTCTTGTCTATAGATTCTCATTCTTTCATTAATTTTCTTTTGAATAGACTCTAACAAGCATGAGCCACAGGAAACATAAGAACTTTATTCAAATAATCCTCCATACCTTATGTTCTTTCTCAACCACCGCCTTTGACTTGAGGAGCTGCAAGATCATCTCTCCTACCTTAGTTTCCTTCTCTTGCACCTCCTTCCTTGACTTGACAACATGTTTATTTTCACCGCTTTTACAAAATCCATCTGCAGTAATGCCTTTTGCCTGGACTTCTGACCGCATTTTTGCATTTGATGGAAAATGTTTCAATTTGATGAGTGCTTGGCGTCTAACAACTTGTCCACGAACAATGGCTTGAAGCTTCACCAATCCCTTCAGTGCTCGTAAGGCTTTTCTTGCCTGTTTCAATCCCATTGAAAACCCAAATCAGGCAGTGAGGCATGTTTTTTTAGCAGAGCCAATAATTTGACAAATTTCTGGTTTTATAATCAGGTTACACAACTTGCTTAATCCACACTCTGCCAAAACTTTTTGAGCTTAAATTTGATTCATAAGAAAAAAAATATAGCATATTTCTTTACAGAAGTTCAGACCAAAATAGTAGCAAACTTCTCAGAATACGCTGCTGAAAGTGTTATTAATGTAATGAGTGAACTTCGAGAGGTATAATATGAATTTTTCAAATGATGAAATCATTCTCTGCGCAACATTGTAATATAATTGCGGAATATTATTTCCTCATGGGACAACTTTAGAGTTTAAACCGCGACTGGAATTTTCTCATCTACTCGATCAAAATCTCATCCATCTTGCATGCACAAATCATAAAATTGATCTCACGTGAAGTACGTACAAAAGGGGATTAAATTCGACGGTTAGAGAAATAGCAGTCTATCTTGAATGCAATGTCAACAACAACTTATACGAACTCAAGAAGTTTTAACAAGATATAGCATAACCCACAAAAACCAAGATGAAAAACTAATTAAAGAGTTATGTCGCAAAATAGAACTCGGATTTCAGAGAGCTCACAAGATATGCACGGAAAGCGCTTTGTATTTTAATGGCAGCCAAAGTTTCCACTCCTTTGGTGAAATGATGGGAAGGATGTGAGGCACCTGTGAGCCGGACAACCTCAGCTGCAGCATGAGCAGCGGCAACAGCAGCATCAGCTGCAGCTGCTGTTGCAAGGGCAACAGTCAAAGCATACTTTTTTTGTGTTTCTGATGCTTCACTGACTGTTCTCACTTCTCTTCTCTGTGGTGCTGGAAGTGCAAGGCATTGTTTGACCTTGAGCCCTCCAAGAACCCATTTCCACCTCTTTGATTTCTGAATCGGTTAAAATTAAGCAGAAAATTTAACCAGAAAGAAATGCAAGATCTCAGTTAAAGAAACAAAAAGATTCCTTGAAGCATCAACCTTTTCTGCTTTTGGTTTTTGCTCAGAGACAAATAGCCTCCTCACCCAACCAAACCACCTCTTCTTCCTTGCCATTGAAGATATATGAAATCAATCACTTTAACAGAACTCAATGAACACCATCATATTTTCTTCAAGCACACCTAAAATTTCCACACAAAAAAAAAAACCATAAAACCTTGACCAAATTTATAAAGAACTGTCAGTAGTGACATCCCTAGCAGGAAAAGTTAGGGAGGATAGGGGAAAAAAGAAAAGAGAACATAAATTATTTCAAGGAAATGCCCTAGGAAACAAAGCCAATACATCCATTTCCAGCCTCACCTTTCCGGACACATTAACATCAAATTCAGTAACTTCCCTTCTTTTTATTTGTACTTTTCTCGGTTGACAATTACAATTGAAGACTGAAAAACAATATCTTGAACAAATTCTGGAATCTGTTACATCCAACTCTGAAAGGCAAAAGCATCGAGAACTGGTAGAAACAAAAAGAAAAGAAAAAACATACACTAGTGCCAAAAATCTTACCTCTTAGAGCATTATCAAAAATATAAGAAAACCATTGGAAAAACAAGATTGAATCTCGAAATCTTATGGAAAGTTCAAGATTTCCTTACTTCGTGATGTTAAAAAAAACAAATGGAAGCAAAGTTCCAATGGCGTTTTTCTTCTTTGTTGAAGTTGCTGTTTTCAAGGGTTTATCATCATCATTAGCTAAGTAAGAAAAGTGACGCATAATTACGACATTCTGAATTTGTTTTTCTATTTCGAATCAGTTAAAAATTATTAAAAAAATTTATGATTATTAATTTCATAATCCAATTAATCAAAATAATTACAAACTAACTGAAAACTCACATTGATCTTAAAAAAAAAAAATGATGTAGAGGAAGCACAAAGAGAGGACAAAACTCTATTATAATCCTTTTTTAGAAGGTTTACGGTACAATTATAGAAAAGTTTAGGATTTTCATTAAATTTTAAAAATTTTATTTTAAAATTAATTTTTTAAAGTTTTTTAGATTATTTTGATGTAATGTATCAAAAACAATTTTAAAAATAATATATTTTTAAGTCAAAAACATTTTAAAAAATATATATCATACTTCTAAACAAGCCTATATCTTGTAAAATAAATTCAAAAACTAACCATATTAGTTACTTTTTGGATAAATTGTAAAATTAGCATAGTTATTTTTAAATTTAAGTAAAATAATACACTTCAAGAAAGTTTTGGCGATATAACATGTTTTTACACATCGTTATTGAGAATCAAAATATTTAAATGATATTATATTTTATAACCGTGATATTTAAATTGATATCATAGTTGAGATCATAATAAAATTTTAATTAATATGGTGATCGTTAACTACAGCCTCAATTATAATTTTATATGAACCAATCTATCAATTAATTGGTTGAGTCTTATTCATGTAAATAATCTTACTGAGTACTTCCCAGAGTAGGAATATTGGTAATTGTTGACAAGGAATATACAATTATATTGTTATTTATTTTATTTATTTGTGTTTCAATCAAGCCTGTGCTCCATACAGTTTTGATGAGACTAAGAAGAGGATGTTGCTATGTTATAATCCAGCGACGATCGTGAGCTGACTTAGGAAATATTTGGGACTGTAATAGTGATGGTGGTTTAAAATAATTTTATTTAAAAATATATTAAAATGATATTTTTTTATTTATTTTTAATTATTTTTTAAATCAATACATCAAAACAATTTAAAAACATTAAAAAAATATTTTTTAGTAAAAATCAAAATTGAAATTTGAGGGAACCGCGTTCCCAAACACGCCGTGCAAACCTTCAATTAGTTTTTTGTTTTTCTTAATTTCCTCTACAGATGCACATGCTCTTCAATGTTCATTACTGTGATTTTCTCAACATTTGGACTTGGAACAATGGCTCCTTGGACTTCAGTATGCTCATTGAACTCTAGGATCTCAATTTTCGAAGCTGTTTTCTTCTTTTTCTACTTGATGAAGAAGCAAAGAGCCACTGAGAGGAGTGCAAGAAAGAATGGACCAGCAAGTGAGACAAAGACAACAGTTATAACAGTTGAATGATGTCCTGGTGTTAGTAGTGGGAATAACACGAGGGGGAGAAGGTGGGGGAAGGTGACGGGGGTGGTGGTGGTGCATGGAATGGATGATTAGGTGGTGTTGCTGGAACCATGAACAAGGATGGTACTGGTTGTGGTGGTGTAATTGGATGATGTGGTGGAGGAACTTTTGGAGAGGAGGGTGTAATGTGTGGTGGAGTCTAGGTAGCGTTTGGCTCTGCGATTCAACCTGCTTTTCACTGAATTTCAATTTTTTTTTACTAAAATTGAGTGCGGTTTGTATTTTTTGGATCGTTTTGATGTGCTGATGTCAAAAATAATTTTTAAAAAATAAAAAAAATATCATTGGCATGTATTTCGGCACGAAAAGCTATTTGAAAAGCAACCACTACCACACTGCCAAACACCCTTGGTGAGCTGCTTGTATGAAATAGTCTACTAGCTCATAAAATATAATTAATATTATAGTTATAAAATATATGGTTATGAAATGCAATATGATTTAAATATTATAATTTTAAATCATAATATACAAAAAAATGTGTTATTTCATCAAAAAAAAATTTGTTGTCAAGTTAATTCATTATTTATTTTAATTTTATGGTTGCCCAATTTATCTTTATTTTTTAGATCTATTTTATAGAAAAAGACAAATATAAAAAGAAAAGAGAAAATAAAATTTATAATTCACAAAAAAAAGTAATAAGAATTTCTCACCTAGTATATCTTTCTTCTACTTATATCTATTTTTAAAAAAAAAAAATAGATCACAGAATAATTAATAGAAAAATATAAATATTTTTTGTTTTAAATTATTTTTTATATTTTTAAATTATTTTAATGTATTAATATTAAAAATATTTTTTTAAAAAAGACACTACTTCAATAAATTTTCAAATAAAAATATTTTAAAAAACTGCTTAATCTTGTAATCTTAAGTAGTTGTGTGAGAAAAAAAAAAAAAAAAAGGAAATTGGAGAGAAAAGAAAGGAAGAAAAGTAGTAGGCAAGCTAGAAAAGAGTCAAATTGAGGTACGGAAATCAAATGGTTCTGTTAAATGTCAGAGAGTGAGGAGACAGACATTTAACGTAAAGCACATCCATCATCTTGACTAAACCGTACACTGCTTTTCTGACGTTAGAAAATCCACAGATTTTGACCTCCTCCCTCCCTCCCTCCATTTACTATAGTTATGCCCGCTTGCTTCTTGCTTTTGTCGGTCGAAATGTTTTTTTAAAAAGTTTTAAAATATTTTTTAATTTTTAATTATTTTAATATATTCTATTACGATTTTTTTTTTAATTTCTAGACTCCTATTCTTTTTAGATTTTTTTTCTAAGGGGGGAAGGAGGGTAAAAAGTTTAACTTAACAATTTTTAATCTTCTTTTCTACTTGTTTGGTATATAAAAAATTAAAGGAAAAATTATAAAGGATAATACTTAATCTCAAAGTAGAGCAAATAATATTCCTCAATGGTTTGATTTTTGTGCATTTCCTTTCTTAAAAAAAAAATAATACTAAATTATTCTCTCTCTTTTTTTCTCACTTTCCATTTTAGATAACAAATATATATTATTTAATTTTTTTAATTTAAAAATGATTTTATTTATACTGGGATCCCCTCTTGCATATATTTTTTCCACTTTTAGTGAACGTTTTTAAAACTTTATTTTTTATACCCATAAAACTTCACCTCTTAATCTATACTCTTCGATATCTTTCCTTTAAAATTTTTGATTCGTGCCAAATACAATTTAGTATGCGTTTAATATTATATATATTTTTTAATTAAAATATTTTTTAATTGAAAATACATATATCTCTAGATTTTTTTATTTTTAACATTAATATATCAAAAATATTTAAAAACATTTAAAAAAACAAATTTGATGTTTTTTAAAGAAAACAACAATTTAAAGAAAAAAAACACTAATTTAAGAAGTCACAACATAATGGATGGGAGTAATTAATGAATTAATAAAGAAGGGATGCTCAATTTTTCTAGGTCATACCACTATAGCTCCTTTACACTCAATTCAACTCATTTCTGCCGTCCTTGCCATCATAAGCAGTATGCCATCGGAAGCATAGCCAGAACCTTTTGATTTCTTGCAGAGGGCTGAGCTAATCGAATCCATGGGCATGTCCTCCCTGTTCTTGCCTGCCAAAATCCTATGGAGTACGGACCCATTTGTCTCTATCAAAAAAGTTGAGGTACAAATTGGCTTTATCTGAGTTTCGAGTCTCGACAATTCTAGCCATGCACTGCTATGATCCCTAGTCCCTGCTAGGAAGTCGAAAGAAAACTATGGTCCCTTGAAAGAAAACTATGGAACATAATGATCCAGATTATATGAATAATCACAAAGTGCAACTAAAACAATTAATTACAGGATAAAGAAATCATAAAATGCTTTGGGGTATTTTAATTATTTAATCAATTTGCCCAATCACATCATCAATGCGACATCAAACAATGTAAATGCTGGGATAATTGAAGGGCTTGTTTAAAAGTATGATAAAGGTTGTGTTACAGGGTGTTTTTTTGCTCGGAAATACATTAATATAATTTTTTATATATATAAATTTATTTTTGATATCAACACATTAAAACGATCAAAAAAATCAAAAATAAAGTAATTTTAAGCGCAAAAAAATCAAATTTGAGAAAACAGCTTCTTAACCGCACTGTCAAACGCCCCGAAACCCCTAAAAGACAAGGCGATTAGCAATTGGGCCGAGCTTCCAAGTCCTCCACAAGATATTGAGCTGAGCAAGCCATCCATATGGGAATGCAAAATTCTGATTCTTTCTCAAGCCCGTATAATTGTGAGCAGAATTGCAAACTGGGTCATTCAAGATCAAATTCTAGCTCAAATGGGCTCTTAGCATAAAGATTGTATTATGGTGATACGAGTGGTATTTTGGATTAGATTTTGGTAAAGCCCAACACGTAAACCAAAAAAAAGCAAATAATAATAAATAACCCCAGAGGAATTAAAAATATATTGAATTGTTTTATGGGTTTTTATAAAATAAGAAATCAAAGGATAATAACTCAAGTTAGAGCATGTTTGACGGGGTTTTTGAAAAATAACTTTAACTTAGATTTATAATAAAAAAAATTATTATTCATAAATAATTTATATAAAAAAAAAAGTTAGAACTGAATCCCATTTGGGAGCAAGGGCACAAAGTCCGGCTAAAAAACAAACAAATGAAATAATGGATAGAGTATATGATCATATGGATGAAAAGACTTTATTGATAAATTATAGAGCTTAAAGATACCCAGTTGAAATTAAAAAATAAAAAATAAATTCTGAATTCAAAATTAAAACCAACCATACAGATCAAAATGCTTCTTTGTCATTGTGTCATCCTGATATGGTAATATAAAAAATAATTTTTAAAAAATTATATATTTTTATTAAAAAATAGTTTACTAGTGATTCCTTTTCATTTCCAAAAATTCTTATACGGTGATGGGAGATGCTAACGTGAGCACCAGCATGTGCTGGAATGATATGCTTGACAAGCCTTTTCCATGTCTAGACGCGTTCATCCATTTTGACTAGTTTAGGGTTGAATTTCTTTTAATAAAGAGGTGGGGAAAAGAGCATTACCACCATTACACACAAGTTGATAACATGAGGTTTTTTCCTCTCCATTGACAGTAGTATTGCAGAGGTAACCTGTCAAGGATTCAAGATAACTTGGCTGTGTTCATTTCCATCTTCCATCCTTATCCATGACTTGATGTAGAAGGGCTGGTCATTAATCTCTAGAATTCTAGCTCCTCTAGGCCAATTTCCATAGCCACCATAACCAGTATGCCTAGCATAACATAGCCAAAGTTTCTTGTAGGGGCAGCACCAGTCCAATCCATGGTTGTGCCCTGCAAATACTGCCTGCCACAATCCAAAGAAGTACGATCAATAGGGACCCCCATTTGGCTTTGTCAAAATTTAAAGCAGATGGACAACTTTATTTGAGCTTCAACTTCCACAAAACTTATCCAAAGGTAGCACGTCCTCTATCTGGTCCCGCTGCCATGAAACTTCTTTAATGGGTTGTCAAAACTCGTTGGAACTGTAAGTTATTTGTTCAATAACCTTCCTTCAACTTTTGAAGAAAGACTATAGAACACAATGCTCCAGAGTTACTCCATTATCCTAAATTTTCAAACTTCCACAGTGGCTTGGAAGTGTGAGTTAATTTTAAGCATTGAACATTGTTTCTTGAGCAGAATTGTTAAAGAACCATCTCAACCCAATAGTTTAAGTTGTTAGGTGAGATCCCAAGATATAATTTATATTATTCTCTAACACACCCCTTCAAATGAAAGCCTTTTGGGCTTAAAACTTGCACAGACCCACATTACCTTGTGCTTAATTTTTATCAAATAAATGGGGATGGTGACATTCGAACTCGTGACCGCTTGGTCATCAAGACTCTGATACCATATCAAAGAACCATCTCAACCCAATAACTTAAACTGTTAGGTGAGGTTCCAAGATATGATTTATTTTATTCTCTAACACACCCCCTCAAGTGAAAGCCCTTTGGGCTTGAAACTTGCACAGACTTATTTTACCTTGTGCTTAATTTTTATCAAATAAATAGGGATGGTGAGATTCGAATTCGTAACCACTTGGTTATTAAAGCTCTGATATCATGTTAAAAAACCATCTCAACCTAATAGCTGAAACTATTAGGTAAAGTCCCAGAAGATATGATTTATTTTATTTTCTAACAAGTACCTTACCTTGACAGAAGACCGTTTAACTAGCATGTCCATGATACCCAATTCAGCTTCTTGAGCAGCAACTTTTTCTTTGTTCATGGAACCAACACAAGGCTTGTGGATCCTTACCCTGGGAGCCACATTCTTGTAAGCTTTGCTTGGTATATGCCAAAAGATAACCTCAGGAACCCTGTGAAAAAAGGAAAGGAAAAAAAACACATGATTAATGAAATTCCCAGTTTGTTCCATATAATTTTAGGCCAGCATTGTTCCACATCCCGCGCATACGATCAATAGGGACCCCATTTGGCTTTATCACTTTTACTTATGATGTGGGGCATTTATGTGATCTTTCGGGTCTACCACGACTAATCCTCCTCTGCTTGGCTACTGGCCACGCTAGAACAAGGCAGGCCATAGCCCCAGGAGTCCAGCTCACTTATGTTAACACATGACTGGTACCTTGAATCAGGGTTGATCTCCTCCGATACATGCTGGAACCATTCTGCTTGAGCATTTGAAATAACTTCAGGATAGGATCCGCCACCAGAGTCTAGGAAATACATGAACAGAACTGGTGACTCTTGATCATCTGATGATGAGAGCTGGAGGACATAGTTGGATATACTTGGCCACAAATCTTTCGGACCATTTTTAGACAACGTTAGGAGATTATGCTCAATCTCCTTTTTCATTAGCTCTATCCGTTGTGTGCCTCTAAAGCTACAGTAGCTTTCCCCTGGAACGGAAATTGTACCCCTAAGTAAGAAAAGCTAACATCAATCTCGCTAAAAAGAAACAGCAACAAACATACCAGCCCATTGCCACACACTAGCTCAAAGAAAGACTCTCAATATCAAAAGGAAAAGGAACAATAATCTTGGGAAACAGGAACTACTTAGTAAAAAACAGGCTTAATGGGCTATCAAGAAATTATTAATTATTCCATTTCCATAGCTTGGAGGTTAGAACTCTCCAGTCTCACCTGAGCATGATGATGCGTTAGGTGCAGGGCAATGAATAGGAGGAATTCCAGGAGAAGAAAACCACTCCATCGGCCACTCAAATGGTGCATCATCGTGATTACCAAAGATACTAGCCCATGGAATGCCCCTTGCCCTCGTTGGAGATATTGCTTTATCCCAATACAAGCTTGCGTTTGCAATCGGTATGTTGTTTGCCGTTATTACATCCCCGAGATATATCACAAAATCTGCTAAATGCTCGTATTATATCAACTATAATTCAAATTTAAGAAAAAATAGAACATATTAATTACATTGTGACAAGAAAATTACTATATTAATTAGCCTATTTGTGTGGTAATTCTGATTGACTCTTAAACAAGTTATGACAACCATTATATTCAAGAAAAAAAATAAATAATTCTAGGCAAGATCATAACATGGAAAAAAGTGGGATTTATAACACACCGAGTGTATATCAAATGTTGGATATATTACTAACAATTATATTATTATTATTTCTATTATTATTATTATTATTATTATTATTAAGCAACAATGCATGCTTACATTTGTCATTGTACCCGGCCTAGGATCCAACCCGGCTAAGAATCCGCTGACATGTTAATCTCAAAATGATTTAAATTAAAATTTACCCTATTTATTACTTGTTTGAGGTTGCAATTTTACATATATTTAATTACGTTTTAATATATTTATTTTAAAAGATATTAAATTAATAATTTTTAATAATTTTAATATATTGATATTAAAAATTAAAAAAAATTATTTTAATATATTTTTTTAAAAAATACTTTTAAAAATTGCATTATACCACAATACTAAACACTCACTACCAAATAATAATATATTAATCTCTTAAAATAATTTAAATTAAAATTTACCCTATTAAATCTAGTTTGGATTTAGCGTTTATTTGATATCATATTTCTAATTATATTTATTTGATATTATATTTCTAATTATATTTGGATTGTATTTTAAAAATATTTTTTATAAAAAATATATCAAATTAATGTATTTTAATATACCAATATAAAAATTAATTAATTTTAATATATTTATAAATAAAAAAACACATGACACCAAATTACTGAACAATCACTATCTAAAATGATGGAGTATCAAGTTAACCAATGGACGGCTGAATTTAAAAGCTATGCTAGCCACATTTCAAAAGAGAATAAGTAAAAAATCTACTTTAGCGAGAGAATCGTAGCATCACCTGGTGATTCATCGTCGAGAACAGAGGACATGACCTTGATGGAGTTAACGTCCTGTTGTGGGCCCCAATCAGTCCACGCGTTCTCTCCAAAATGCAGGTCAGCAAAGAGCGCGATCTTAAACGGTGCCCCCTCCCGTGCCCGAAGGCTCTTCATCTCCTCTGGTTTTTGGTCTTGCTGCAGCGCCGTTTTGAGCAGACTGGGATTTGGGTCGTATGCTTGTAGACGATCAGCAAATCCGACCGTCAGGATTGGTAGTAAGAGGATAAGGAGGCACGAGAACGACAAGACGGTTAAAGGAGCTGCATGTCGTTTCATTATCGGAGAACGGAGAGAAAAACGGAGAGCTGTTACTGTGAAGGATGATGGGGGTGGTTGCTGGTAGTGGCGTCGAAGGAACCATGCACTTCTTCTGTTTTTTGGTTTTTAGTCTGGTGGGGATTGGGTGTTAAATGTCTGAAACATCCCTCGCTTATCATAATTTGAAATCATTAAGAATGAGATAACTAACGCAAAATTACTGGGGAAAAAAATTTGATGTTTGAGATTTGTTGTTATTTACTGGGAAAAAAAATCTGAATTATTATTCATTAGATTAAAATTAACTTTAAAATTCTTACGAGGAAAACATTTTAAAGTTTAATAAGACAAAACGATATTCTTGGAGAGGGCATAATCCCATATTTCGAATCCTTAGAGCAACCCCTCTGACAATCCATGATGATTTAATGAGCGTTTGGAAATATAATTATACCTGTATTTAAAAAAAAATTATATGTTTTAAATTATTTTGATGTGTTTATTTTAAAAATAATTTTTAAAAAATAAAAAAATATTATTTTATTATATTTTAATATTTAAAATACTTTCAAAAATAACCACAATTACACTTCTAAATATTTTTAAAGTAGTTGATGATAACAAGTAGGAATTTCTATTTTAATATATTTAAAAATAAAATAAACTTCAAAATACAACATTTATCATTCTCCAAAACAGAGACAGCAGCAGCTATCTGTATGTGGATTTAATTACGAGGGATAGATTAGTCAGACAAATGAAAAACAATATCATGTTTGCTTCGAGATTGTGCATCAGCCCCACCATCAACTAGGTAGATGTTGGATCGTTGTAGGAAAGGTGTCTTATCTTGATTCACAGGTATAGTCATTGGCATCTCATGGAAGGTTATATTCCCTGGCATCCAAGTTTCTAGGATATCCGGAAATGAGGTGATAATTGTAATTTAAAATATTTTTTTATTTAGAAATATATTAAAATAATATTTTTATTAATTTTTAAAAATTATATTTTTTTAATTTTAAAAAAACAGAATTTCGACCGCGATACCGAACAATATAAAAAAATCTTCACGTGGCGTTAACAACAACATTAATTCCAAGGGAAAAACAAGAGGTTAGGCAAGAGAGCACGTAATTAGAAGGCATTATCCGGCTAATTATCGGCATCCATACATGATTATAAAATCAAGCAAAGTCCAAGAGGCCATTCATGTTATTCGCAGCTATGGCATGTCCAAAGATTCTCAGAAAACCAACAAGTTCTACAGATTAGTTAAGCAAAAACACATCAATTTTATTTTAACCAATTTCCTATTTAAAAAATCAACGAATTTTTTATAAAGTTTTACCCAAATCCATCGAGTCTTGAATCAACTAAATTGACCTAATAAAAGATTAAGATTTATTTGCTCTTTCCAGATTTACTAGGATAATGATATCAAGAGATGTAGATCTTTTTTCTATTGAGGTTTTAATAATTTATTAAATAATAAAAATAAGATGTGAAGTTTTAAGCACGGTTTCAAATTTTAATTTGGAGCCCATTAGAATAAAATCAAGATAATATATCATAAAGATCAATTCATGTTAATTTAGATTAATGTAATTTTTTAAAAATAAATAAAATAATATTATTTTAATTAATTTTTTAAAAAAATCCAATGGAATTTTTATAGAATTTCACCCGGGTTTGTTATATCACAAATCAATTATTATTTTTTTAATCCAAATCAATTTAAATACTAAATTAGTTATATTTAAAATTAGTTTATCAAATTAATTTGAATTTTTTAAAAAATTTATTTGATCTTTCCAGATTTACTAGGGGAATGATACCCGGAAATGTAGATTTTAGATTATCTGTTAGCTAAATTATTAATATCTTTTAATTAAATTCAAGATAATCCACAGCTGGTTGGCACCTGGCCGTGGCGCGTGCCCGGACAATCCTTTATTTTTCTTCTTAGCTGGTTCAACAAGGAGAAGCTTTTTATTACCCTCCTTCCACTCGTCCACCGGCCAACTAGTGGCGTCAATAATTAGAACTTCCTTCTGAAAAGGATAAATAGTATTAGTTCTCATCCGTTCTTTTTGTCCATTGATGGTGCCACCCACTTTTATTTTAACTTGAAAGCCGTGTTGCCGCCATTAATTCAGGTTCATCGGCATCTTAAATCCCCCGTACCGTTCCCCGCCGACCGAAACAGCTGCCAAAATGACTAGATGAACTTCCCCTGTCGATGCATTACTCCAGCACAAAACAAAGTGAGAGCAAGAAATATCAGCAGGCAGGACAGCGACTTCGCTACGTGGGTTAAAATCTGTCAACGTTCAGAGTCAACAAGTCACTTGTACAACCCTGGAAACCTTCTTGTTGGGCATTAAAAATATAAAAATAAAGAAATCGATAGTGATTAGCATCTCTAAACCATCACCACAGAATTTAGAGAGAGGTTAATTCCATAAAATCAAAGGATTAATTGATAAAAAAA
>Ga0325403_1001863_pt1 | contig 18129 bp, 14 predicted proteins | sample PopdelMetagenome_19_FD_205665 | JGI IMG/M metagenome (GOLD analysis project Ga0325403, IMG submission 205665) | Populus deltoides microbial communities from Bellville, Georgia, United States - Xylem-PdKOR-R4 | ecosystem: Host-associated > Plants > Phyllosphere > Stem > Wood/Secondary xylem...
AATTTAGGGCTAGATGATTGAGGATGCACCATAGGTGCAACTGTGGTAACACACCTGCTCCAATAGCAGGAGCTGCTAATGAACATTTGCATCCGCTTTTGTTGTTAGTATCTTTGATATTTATCAGCTGACAATGCGACAGTTAGAGGCTATTAAGATACACATCAGTTGTGTTAGTTGCAATTTGATGCTTCTTTGTTACACTTTATTTGAATCTTTTTGACATTTGGATCAGTGGTTGGATGCTTTATGTTATGGGGATTATAACAACTGCTTTGGTTTGTCCTGATTTTCCAGCTTTTATGATTCTCGTGTATTTCTTTGAGACCTATTTGGATTTGCGACAACGTGCTGCTTTGAAACTGCCAACTCTCCCAAAAACTCTGGTAGGAGTAATCAGCCAGGAGAAGTTTGAAAAATCTCGAGCTTATAGTCTTGATAAAAGGTTTGTTCTTTATTGCAACTAGCTAGCATTGATTCTTTTAGCTTTTCCTAATCTGATTCTTAGTGCATGTTTTCTTTGATTCTCACTAAGAATCTCTTAACTTTCAGCCACTTCAATTTTGTTCATGAATTTGTTACTATACTTCTGGACTCTGCTATTTTGTTCTATGGGATATTGCCTTGGTTTTGGAAGGTAAGTACTTTGCTGCAATGTTAGTGGAGCTACTCTGTGGTTGTATTGTCACCATCCAATTCTTTTTGTATCTGCAGAAATCAGGAAGCTTTGTGGTTTTGGCTGGTTTTAACGAGGAGAATGAAATACTCCACACCCTTGCTTTTTTGGCTGGTGTTATGATATGGTCACAGGTTTGCACATGATTTCTAATTACTGTAGCTGATAATAACCACCATATTTATGCTGCCTGCCTTTTATACAACAGTTTAAGATTTATGGTCTGTGATTTCAGTTATTTTTACTTTTCTTTTTTCTCGCACAATTAGTTAGGTGGTATTTTTCACATTTGAATTGAGCACTCAATGTTCACAGCTATTTTTAAGATTATTAAGCAAGAATATACACAGGTGAGGCTGGGTTATTTTGTGTAATAGTTGTGGTGTGTAGATTCAGAGCATGCACATTGACATCAACAATTTCCAATTCCGAATCTACATCTTGAAAGAGGTGAGCTGGCGGAGTGTTGTCAGTCTCTGTAGTAGAGACTCCCTGGTTGATGACACTGTTTGTAGACCGAGCTAATAATTCTGATGTAATAGTATATGTCACAGACAAGACTTTTTTTTTTTTATATAAATAACATCTGGTTTATAATATTTGAGTTTTTACCTCTTCAGAAGGGTGTTCTATAAGGTCTAAACCAGTATCCTTTCATCATGCATATTGCCTTGCTTTTTGATTGTGTGGATATTATAATTGGGTTTGCTTATATAATTAATAACACAGTAATTCTGTTATTCATTTTTTTAAGCAAAGAAATCAATTTTATTCCATTTTCGCTGGTGATTATCAGTCTTTTGCATTTTTTTGGAATCCTGTTTGGATTGTGGCACCCTTGTAAGCACATGCATGCAAATAAGTACAATTTTTAAAGTTTCTTCATCGATACTATTTGATTGATTGTTTTGAAATATGTTTATGCAGATTACAGATTTGCCATTCTCTCTCTATTCAACTTTTGTGATTGAGGCCCGCCATGGCTTCAACAAGGTTTGCATTCACTCATATCTTGTGATTTTCACACATCTTGTTACTTGTTAGAATACTAATTCTTTGTTGGTGGATCTACATTCCTTTTACTTGTACGTGCACTGGTATAAAATTTATAGTTGTTTGATTTCCAATCTGTTGTATATCTTATCTCTCGTGTGATTCTAATTTATTTTCCATCTGTACAGCAAACAATATGGCTGTTCTTTAGGGACTTATTCAAAGGAATTTGCCTTGCCATTCTACTTGGCCCCCCAATTGTTTCAGCAATTATTTTAATAGTACAGGTACTTTTATCTGCCAGTGTTGATGAAGTGGCCAGTTATTTGCAGCATTTAATCACTGTCTGTTGACAGTAGTTGGTCACTTTTATTCCTGAATTAATGATACTGATTTGGAAGAAGTGGCAGCTTTTATTCTAAAAATGCTCTTACAAGTTACAGCTCTGTTACCTGCTTTTGTGAATGAACAAGTCTTCCCACACTGTTGAATTTTCATTTGCATGGTTGCAGAAAGGAGGTCCTTACCTGGCCATTTATCTATGGGCATTCATGTTTGTTCTTTCTCTTGTCATGATGACACTCTACCCAGTTTTAATTGCCCCACTCTTCAACAAGTTCACCCCTGTGAGTATTGAAAATGTGAAATTCATTCAGACCTATGTCATGCTCAATTAGTAATCTTTTCCCCCCTACTTTTGATGTGACAAATAGCTTCCAGAAGGAGAGCTCAGAGAGAAAATTGAGAAACTTGCTTCCTCCCTCAAGTTTCCTTTAAAGAAGTTGTTCGTTGTAGATGGGTCCACAAGGTCAAGCCATAGCAATGTGAGTATTCTTATTTTAATATGTTTATCAAGGTTTCTCAGCATTACCTGCAACCTTTTCTTCGATTATACAGTGTTTTGTTTTGTTTGCATCCCTTCTGTTTCTGCAACATGAAGTTAACCAATGCTTCTCCTCCCTATTTATGTCTACCACGTTCCTTGCTTTGTAATGAAAAGAAATATCTATTTTTCTGTGGTAAACTAATGGTATTACTCACAGAAAAATTGCAGGGGAACTTGTACCAAAAGCTCAGGCTATCTGTGTTTTTTCTTTTTTCTTTATTTTTTTGGGTGGTTGGGGTTGGGGTTGGGTTTAAGATGTGTTTGCAGGCCACCTTGACGAGTTATTTGTTTTGTAGAGTGAAGAAAAAAAATGCATTAGATAGGTGCATTACATGTGGCCAGCTCTCATTTCTCGTAGTGTTATAATACATGGTTGCAGGCGCTTTCTCTATCGTCAAGTCATCTGTACTTTCACAATAAAATTGTGCTTTACTAGTCTGTTGTAGATCAAATTCATATTCTATCAACAATGTGCAGGCCTATATGTATGGATTCTTTAAGAACAAGCGAATTGTACTTTATGACACATTGATTCAGCAGGTGAGGAAGCCTTTCTTTCTGGATTTTTTTCTATATTAACCTTATCAAACTGAAGTGTATTCTCATGAAAACTACAAATTTTTTCTGTCCATTTTTTATTGATAACCTTATTTTGTTTAAAGCAAAATGTGTGAAATATAGGCACCACTAGTGTTTTTATTGTCGAAATAGCATTATATTAAAAATACTAATGTTGTCCTAGTTGTGTCATGCATCGAGTACAGTTGTTAACTTCAATCATGATGTTGGTTGCCTTCTTGGAAGCTAAAACGCATACAGAATGATGAAAATGTTTGGATATTCATTCAACATAGTTGCTGGGTTCACTCAACAGCTTGAGGAAACAGTGTTGTATTTAGGGATAATGGTTCTGTTGTAATCTTGCCCAACATACTAGAAGTATGAACAGTATGATGCCAGTTAGTGGCTTCTGGTCAAGCTGCTGAATCTGTAGCCTCTTTAGTGAGTAGACGGCTTGTCCTTAAAAGGACTCCCCTCCTGTGCGCCTTAGGTGCTCAGCAACTAGGAAGCAACCTCTTTAGATAACTTCCTCGTGTATGTCTCCTCAAGGAACCCCCCTTAGTTGCTTAATTATGAATAATTTTTCTAGGAAATATCTTCCCAAATGAGCTATGTATTGCCCTGTAAAATTTTATTTTGGGGGGAAGGAAATAAAAATTTTCAGCCTTCTTTTTTCCTTGCATGTGTTGGGATGTCATGCTAAATTGCATGTCTCATGCGTTCTTTTTTAGGTGTGTTCCTAAGGGTTTATAGTGAGTGATTTCTTCTGAACTGTAGTCTGGTGTTAGGTTTTCCCATCTTCCTCACTTGTTAGGTTTCTTTCATGATCTTAGTTTCATCTAATCTTTTAACGAGCCTTCTCCACTGAAACCAGTCCTTGGAAGTCCTCCATTCCTGATCTTGAGGTGCTGGATTTGATCAAATCTTGCACCAGATTTTCTAACTCCGATCTGATACTTATCCTCCAACATTATTAACCTAGAACCTAAGAATTAAAGGTTGGATTTTGCTATTTTGGGAAGTGAAATACTGGCTGCTATTGCGAGTAAGTGGCCAGATTATAAACCTGATGGGTGTGGGTTACTGACTCTGGCCATTTTTGGTTGTACTGCCTCCATTTAGATCCTTGTCAGTTCTTATGTTGGAAGACATTCTCCCTGGCTAATTCAAATGGATAGAATTGCAGTGTTTGCCTTGGATTTCTCTTTTTAGAAGTTCCAAGGGGCTGTCTCCGAGGCTCTTTGCCTGCTTAAATTTTTTTGATACTGATATCCATGTAGTCTTGAAGAAATATAGTTTTGCATTTTTTAACAAATACGCAGTAGCTATCCAACTGGGGAGGACCAGTTTGATGTAACTTACAATCCATCCATAGAAGCATTTTCTATGTGATTTATGTAAGGACTAAGGCATTTGTGCAAATCTATTTACCAGTTTCTTAATTTCCTACTCTTCCTGACAGCCTGGGCAACTTTGTGTGTGAACCATTTAGGCTGTGCCCTCATTTAGACTTTATGGTTGAAATATGGCTATGCTTTTTCATAAATTGTGAAAGTGTCTTTACATCTACGTGATTCTTTGCAGTGCAAAGATGATGAGGAAATTGTAGCTGTTATTGCCCATGAACTGGGACATTGGAAACTCAATCATACAATGTACTCGTTCATTGCCGTGCAGGTATGCAGTAATTGTTTTCTTGCAAATTGATTTTTACTTTGCTCCTATAGGTGCACTAAAATGCTATTGAAATACCATATATACCATCTGAAAGGCATCTTCTGAGAGCTATCATCAAGAAAATGCTCGGAGAAAACTTTGACACGAATGTTCTTGTTCTTTGAGACTGTAAGTCCTTGGTTTGAGATTCAAACCTCAGAGGATTTGTTCATGGGCCTGATGAGAAAATAGTGCCAAAACATCTTGGATTGAAGCACAAGAAAATTTTAATACATGCTAAAAGCCTAAAACATATTTTTGAATCTCAATTTGTGTTTTGGTAGGAGAGTTCAGTGTTTTGTTTAAGAATTTACCAACCATCCTCCTATAGGTGTCCTTTGACTTTATTTGTGAGCTTATAACAGGTGTATGATTCATTGTTTTTTTTTAATGCTATGTTCTGCAGATTCTAACATTTTTACAATTTGGAGGATACACTCTTGTGAGGAACTCAACTGATCTCTTCCGAAGTTTTGGATTTGATACACAGCCAGTGCTCATCGGTCTGATCATATTTCAGGTATTGCTGATATGAAAAGAATTGCTGTGTGAAGGAAAAGAAATGCTTATGGGATTTTTAGTGTGTGTGTGTTGTTTGGGGGGGGGGGGGGGGGGGGTTTATATGACACAAAAGTTGTTTGTGGTTGGGTTTATCTGACTAGGTTGCTTATTTGCAGCATACTGTAATACCTCTCCAACACCTTGTAAGCTTTGGCCTTAATCTGGTGAGCCGATCTTTTGAATTTCAGGTAACCTCTCACACCCTCTCTCCATGTTTCTGTGTGTCTCAAGTCCTTGATATCACTTACTGTAATTGTTTGATTAGGCGGATGCTTTTGCTAAAAAGCTTGGTTATGGCTCTGCTCTTCGGGGTGGTCTTGTGAAACTACAGGTGATCTATTGAACTTTTAACTTTTTCCCTCTAACAGACCATCAGTAGTGGAGATGGAGTCCTGTATATTTCTTGCATTCAGATTTTTGTGGGATCTAAGTTCTACATTGGCAAAGTATTCTTTTCTAATCCATTTTCAGGAAATGAACATGACTGAACAGTGTGCCAATTTTTTTCAGGAAGAAAATTTGTCATCTATGAATACGGATCCTTGGTACTCAGCATATCACTACTCTCATCCTCCCCTTGTTGAAAGACTGGCAGCAATTGATGAATCGGATAAGAAGGCTGATTAACAAGGGCAATCTGTAGCCATATCCCGTCCTTCCCTTGTTGAAAGACTGGCAGCAATTGATGACACAGATAAGAAGGCGGACTAACAAGGGCAATCTGTGGATGGCTACCCCAGTATTAAATTTTTTTCATTGCAACTGACAGGATACTGGAACAGTCTAGTCAGCAGTTGTAATATTACCCTACATGAGTTTTGTTGAAGCTTAACACTCATTTTGTTCACGAACAACTTATCATGTCAGAACTCAATTCCCAGGTCAGAGAAGAGGGGGATAGAAGGAAAGGAACAGGTGAAAATCAACAGGAAACTTTGGAATTTTAGTCGTATATTTTGTTTGTATGAGCTAATGATCACAGGACCTGTTGATCATGTGTTTTGAGTCTGATGTGATATGCTTGCTAATTTTGGGGGAGTGTGTGTTTTTTTTTTTTGGAATGAACCTTTGTATCCACCAAAAGAGCTACAAAGCTCGACTTATTTCAGGTAAATTTACTATTTCCTCGCATGGCGCAAGATTAGGAGCAGTCCAGTTGGTTTTGAATGGGAATGACTCGTTAACTCAAGTCACGCTCTCTGTTTTGATCGTTATGCGTATCTCGTCATGCGATTGCAGATAGACTTAAAAGCTATCTTCATCTCTGGCTACTGAAAAGGTTGAAGAGGTGCCTGTGCTTAACCACCGGATGGATTGCCATTCCGTCCTTATTTCATTCTTAGAGCTATAAAAAGATCCCTTTTCTGTTCTTTATACACCTCCTCTGTACATGGATTGACAGTCGCTATGTTGCATTTCGAATACAAAATTGTATTGGAATTCGGTACAAGTAGAAACTCAATGCTGGGTTTGGTTTCGAGGGCAGCAATCCATAATCCACCCCTCTCGACAAATCCACAGACAGCGCCAGCTCCAATCAGATGAGAAGGAGATAAATTATGAGCTAGAAAAGAACAATAAAGAAACATGAGATGTGATGTGATGCGTATCGAAAGATTTCAAGAAAAGCACTACTGCCATTGGGCACGAAACCAACCAAGAAATCTTTCCGCACAGCCCATTATTGTTATGTTGGTGTCCACTCGATTCTTACAGGACTTTCCACCACTTGGTGTTCTATAATCAACGAAGATGCTTTTCCTGTTGTGTCCTGACATAAATAGATTATAATAAAAAAAGAATCCAAAAAGATTACGTACAGCTTTCAAAATGCACTTGCAGAATGAACTAGACAATTAATATATGTATTTTCCCTTAACTACCACCGAAGTATTATCTAAACCATGATTTCGGTCCACCAAACTCCTGTGATTTACGAAAGTCTCCCCTGTGGGCCCGACTCGGGCCCACACCTGGCTTAACATGAATGCATCATGTAGCGATTGATGGGAGCATGGGACCCGTTGACGAATATGGCACAACTGCCATGTGGAAATTATACACAAGCTCAGTCCTTAGTCTTTGCTACACGTATGTAAGAACTAGCACGAAGGAAAACATAGAACAGAGATCCCTCTGTCCTAACATCATAATCACCTTTAACGGTCACCTTCCCTCTCTTTCTTTCAATTAATTCTCGGTAGCTATGTACACGTAGATCCCCTTATCAAAACTTGCCAGATTCATCATCACGCCTGAGAGAAGTATTATGGCGCAGCTGCAGAAAATACCGCTATTTACAGCCGGCCGGAGAGAGAAGGAGACAATCAAGAGGAAAAAATGATATGGAATCAAATCTTTTTATTATTTTTTGTAAAATTCGTGCGTGAAAAGCAAACTCGTGCTACAGAATAACAACTCCTCAAGTTTTCATATGTAGATTTATGAATGGAAACCTACGAAAATTAGCAAAAAGAAAAACTTTATTTTAAAAGAAATATATAAGTCAAGAGAGGTAAGATATGAAACGAGATTGGTTTTCCAATTAATTAAGATTTTAATAGATAAATTACTTGAAAATATATTAAAGATGGTACATCAAAATCATTATAAAATATTTTAAAAAATATTTATTTAATACTTTTTTTTTAAAAAAATTACCTTTAAAAATATCTAAAGGCATAAAGAGAAACCATGTCAAACACCCTCTTCATTATTGAAAAATCATGCTTCCTATCTTGATCACTGTGGCCAACATGATATTAAAATTAAGTTTAATTTTTACTACTCCTTATATTTAGGATTTTAATTTTAAAAGAGTAAATTTACTTACAACTATATCCTTCTGCTCAATTTTTTTTTTTTAAAACTTAGTTTAGAATCCTAAAAGCTGTCATGATTATACAATTAAGCTCCGAAAGAAAAATCATATCCATTCTTTTAATAAGATAATGGTCTTGGATGTGGGTGGACATAGCATGCAAGTGAGTGTTTTAAAGCATAAAGAACAAATTTTTAAAGGGTAAATATTTTATTCACAATCATTAAAGGGTTATGCTTTCTTATTGCCATCACATTTCACCACTTGGATTTGATAACAAATTTGTTGTTCTTGCTGAAAAGTGAGTGGAGAGCGGTCAATGATGGTTTTACCATATTAACTTCATCCAAATTTAGACAGGAAAAAAAAAAACCATCACCACATACAAATCCGAAGGACAAACACGTCATTTAACCTTAAGCCAGTCCAGTCTCACTTCAACTTAGCTTACACAGACAAAGTGACAGCTCATCTTCACACGCTAACCCTCTCTCTTTCCTTCCTCCCATCCCATCCACCCTTTACTATCCACTTGATTCCTCTCTCTCGCCCCGCCTATCTTTGATTCGCTCCCTCATCTATCATAATCGCCGGGAACCTCTTTTTTTTCCGGTGAAACCAAATGCAACCGAGCCAAGAAACTCAATTCCATAACCATTCCCAGTAAATCTAACAACAGCCCGTTTCTTCTTTTCTTGTTTTCTACAACAATAATGTCTGTATACGATGGTGCATTTGTTAACACGGAGCTATCAAAACCTACATCAATCTTTGGTCTCCGTTTATGGGTAGTTATAGGAATCTTATTGGGCTCATTAATAGTTCTTGCCCTCTTTCTCCTCTCTCTTTGCGTTACTTCTCGTCGCAAGAACCGACAATTTAAGCTAACAAAGACAGACACTACCCCTCCAATCTCTAAAGAGATTCAAGAAATCGTGCACTTGCCCGTGCAAGATCACAATCACCATGCGATTCAGGTGCCGGAGATCCAGGTTGGGATCGGGAAGGTGGAGCATAGAGTGGTGTTTTCGAGTGGGGAGAGTAGAGGGACTGCTAGTGGTGGTGAGACGGCGTCGTTTGGGAGTGGAAGTGTGGGGCCTGAAGTGTCGCATCTTGGATGGGGTAGGTGGTATACTTTGAGAGAGTTGGAGGCTGCTACTGGTGGGTTGTGTGAAGAGAATGTTATTGGTGAAGGTGGGTATGGGATTGTGTATCGTGGGGTTTTGAGTGACGGGACTAAAGTTGCTGTTAAAAATTTGTTGAATAACAGGTAAAGATTTGTTCTTTTAATTGTTTTCTTTGTTGGTTTATTATTATTTTCATGTGTTTTTTTTTAGATAATGAGAAAAAAAAAATGGAATGAATTGCATGTTTGTCTTTGATTTGTTGCTACTTGCTAGGGGAAGATATGGGGAAGAGAAGTGGTAAAAGTTTGGATCTTATTTGTTATGGATTGAACTTGGGATTGTTTGAGATGTTTTACGTTTAGAATTACTATGGAAACTTGAAATTTATTTGCTTATTTTACTTTATGTTTTAAGTCTCCATGGTAGAAGAAAATTGCTAAGTTTTAATTACTGTGCTGTGCTTGAGTGGTTATGATTGGTGTCTTCTTTTTTTGGTTCTTGTCTTGCGTGTGGTTGGATATGTGCTGTAAAGTGACATGCTTTTGTGGGATTCCTTACTTTTCCTTGTCAAATGCCTTTGATCATAATTGAACCTGAATTGATAATTTTGGAATATGAATAGAAGTTGCTACAGCAGACTGCAATTTTCCATCTACGTCTTGACTGCCTTTCTACTAAAATTATGCATGCATAGGTTAGTAGCTCATGATACTGAAAATTCTCAGGGGTCAAGCTGAGAGGGAATTCAAAGTAGAAGTGGAAGTAATTGGACGAGTACGGCACAAGAATCTTGTCAGATTGCTTGGATACTGTGTTGAGGGTGCTTACAGGTATGCCTATAATTATCTTCCAATTTAAAATTGAGTTTGTGCCTCATGTTGTCAACAGTCTCAATGTAATTGGTCATGTTTTTGCTATGTAGAATGCTTGTATACGAGTATGTTGACAATGGTAATCTGGACCAATGGCTACATGGTGATGTTGGAGAAGTCAGCCCTCTAACGTGGGATATTCGTAGGAACATTATTTTGGGAACAGCAAAAGGGTAAGTATTCTGAATTCCATTGTAAGTAAACTCATCATCCATATGGATGCATGCATTGTTGCTCAAATTATTTGTTCTTATTTTTCACTCAAGGTATTTTGTTTGCTGCTATTGTTGTTGCAGATTGGCCTACCTTCATGATGGTCTTGAACCAAAGGTTGTTCATCGAGATGTAAAATCTAGTAACATATTACTGGATCGCCAATGGAACTCTAAGGTTTCTGATTTTGGGCTTGCCAAGCTCTTACATTCTGAGAGAAGTTATGTCACAACACGTGTGATGGGAACATTTGGGTCAGTTTGTTTCCTTTGATTTGAGTTCCGGTTTTATTTCTCTGTTGTAAAAAAAATCATTTGCAATGCAAACATTACATATGAAAGTTCATTGAGACAATGGTTGGTTGACTTGTAATTCTCCTAAGTAGGAAAGCTAAATCTTATTTTGTTGGGTTTTCTAGTTATGTTGCTCCAGAATATGCTTGCACTGGAATGCTGAATGAGAAGAGTGATGTTTATAGTTTCGGTATACTTATCATGGAGATAATTTCTGGGAGAAGCCCTGTTGATTATAGTCGGCCACAAGGAGAGGTTAGTTTTTACATATAATTCTGAAAATTTCTCCTGTCTTTTATTATGTATTGCTGTAACTATAACTTTTGGAAACAACCAAATAATTGCAGGTGAATCTAGTAGAATGGTTAAAAACTATGGTTGGGAACCGAAAATCTGAAGAAGTGGTTGATCCCAAGTTACCCGAGATGCCTGCTTCAAAAGCATTAAAACGCGCTCTCCTGGTAGCTCTTAAATGTGTCGATCCTGATGCTACAAAGAGGCCCAAAATGGGACACGTGATCCACATGCTTGAGGCTGATGACTTGCTATTTCGTGATGTATGTATGCATCATTTCTTTCAAACAAAGAATTATAATCTGTGGTGTCTAGAGAAAGAATGTCTCTCTTTTAATGGTTCAGTTTCCTGCTCATTGATCCATTCTTGCACAAATTTTGCAGGAACGTCGAGTTGGGAGAGAACCTTCCCATTCACAGCATGATTATGAACAAGAGAATCATGCTGCTATGAAATTCATTGATAAGCAATCGGGAGAAGGGACTTCAGACACAAGTGAAGGTGAAAGTGGTAGGAAACATCATCAGCCAACAAGATGGAGATAACATCATTGGAGGATTAGGTGACTAACAATTTTACATCTCTCCAAGTTATTGAATCTTTTATTTATTTTTTTCCCTGTAGGTATTCTATTGTGTTTGTTGTATCTTCTATATAAGTAAACGATAATCTGCATTTGTTTTAAGCTTAGCTTTCATACCATTTCGGATATCTTACTCCGTGGGGGATGCAGTTGTGTAATTGATTCATTATTCTTATAGAAAAATGATATATTTTGTTGTTTCAATTATAAAACAAAGTTACATGTTTGTATGCTCCATGGTCATCCAAAATTAGTTTTGGACTTTCTCATTGTATCTATTATACTTCAAAACTAGCCGATCGCCCAGTTCTCACGTGGGTGGTCCATTTGTTGCTGTCCAGGTTGTTCAGCTGATTATTATTTACTGGTGTATTCAGAACTCGCAGAACCAAAATTAAATACATGAGGTGAACTCCCTGTGTGATCATTTTGCAGCAGGTGAAATGAACTCGTTATGATCGTAAGCGTGAAAGAATTGTCAAAGAAGTAGATTATGCAAATAGGAATATTACTTACCTTCCACTTATGCAGCTAGATTTTCCCCATTGTATGGCCTTACAGCATCATTAAATCCATTATTCATTGTTCTAGTATCACCAACAGGAGGATTGCAAGGGACAGTCTAACCATCTCAAGGCACACCAATACAACAACACCTCGAAACTTTAATATAATTTTTAATCCGATCATTAAATCAGATTGATTGAAACTTTACAAGCATGTTCTACTCTCTGTAACTACTGAGTTTGTTTGAATGCGGATTCACTCAACAAAATGATATTGAAATTCTACATTAGTGTTTCCAGATGGAAAATATGTAAGCAAAGCGACGCACGGCTCCTATCTGCTTTGGAATTCTGCGGCCATCAATGAAAGGATGCTTCCTGGTTAAAATATACCGATTGGATCTATCACGCTCATTAAGCACTACAAGACACATCCATGTCAGCAGTCCAGTTGTCACCCCATAATTTCAATTGATCGGTGAATTGATTTAAATCGGAATGCTATTGCTTTACTATTACATAGATATGGATTAGTTATGAGGATTTCATGGATGTAGTTTGATTGTCCCATTCTAGTTCTTCTTTCAATGTATGCATTATTTATGTAACCAGATGTTTGTGACTCGTCACCATCATTGCCAGCCAAAAAAACCAGATGTTTATGGGAAATGGACCCGGTAACCAGCTATTTCTTCTGTAGCAAACGTACTTGCAACTCTTTTATTCATGTGCTTTCCTTGTTTTGGGTTGGACCAGCTAGCCAGGAAGCAGCCAACATCTAGTCTGGAAATGGGGTCATGCCGTGTGATTTATTTAGCCGTCGTTGCCAGAGTATATGCTTTTGCATTGGAGCCTAACAATGAAGCTTGGCATAATAACTGTTAAAGTAAATAGTTTTGGATGTATTTGATGAGTTCATTTGTCACTTTGCTGCACTTTGCTTTCGGGTTCGTGACTTGGTCTTTATGAAACATTCTAACGAAGCAATCTGTACTGGCGCAAGATCATACTTGGCGAAGGCATTTATTCGTCCTGTGATGATCTAACGCAGGACCAGTCTGGAGAAAAAAAAATAAAAAAATATGCCAAGCTTGGGGATTCCACACTTTTTTTGGGCATGTTTTTAGCTTGGCGTAGGAGCTACTGGTCTCCATGTCAATTCGGAATCCTTCACGTGGCAGGAGCTTCATTTGTCTCTCTCATGCCAGTACTAGAAATGGTTTCATATCACTTGTAGGAGGCGACCTGATACAATTAACATTTGTTTATATCTTGTGGGGCTGAGAAGCCTGCGTTCATGATCACTTTACTGGCGGACGAGCAGAGTTTGTAGGACTACTTTTGGCCATAAAGTATTTCATGAATCCAGAATTTGGATTTATGATCAGTAGACCTTTTTAGAGGTGCGAAATCTTTTTCTGGCCTTTTGTGTGCAAGATGGGCAATGTATGGTGTGAAGATACACGATACCTTGCTCAATTTTCACTCTTCCAGCCCATTGACCATAGTATTCTTGTTCACAAGCTTTTGAAGGGGCAAGTCTAGAATAGAATGCCTGTGTACTGTCAGGTATGTTGTTAGGCATTGCGAGGGGTTCAAGGCTGATTAATCCTCAGCATTATTATTCAAATCCAAAGGTGGAGAGGACTACTGGCACCTACTTATGTTGCTCCTTAAACCCTAGCTTCGATTACTTGAAAACATATCATGTGGCAGCACCGCTGCGCTATCAATATCTGTATTGACTTTATGCTGTGCAAGCTCACTTTTTTTTTTTATTAAAAAGAGGAAAACCTTCGTTAAATACATCCTTCGTGTATATACGAGCTTACAGGATGTGCCATTTCCCACAGGGCCATCACCAGTCTCCTTCTTGAAGGACGAAACATCTTCATAGCATACCAGGCGGTTCAATGGAGTTTATTCGACTTGTGTGGACTAGACTCATGTTTTGAGCTCAATTTCCAGCGCCGTTGGGTATTCATTATCCATCACAGCAGCCTGTAATCATATTAGAATTCATTGCAGTAACCAGTCAGAATGTTCTGATATATGTATGAACCCCGTGCTTGTATGGATTCTCTCAAGAATCAAAGTGAATGAGCCTGGTCTGTAGTGTAAAGAGAGGAGCGTAGCAGCACCCTTTAATTTCTAGCGGGCTCCTGTGCGGTTCGAGTTCTTTGGCGGCCGAGGCCATTCGGGAGCCCTTTGCAATTTTAGCATTAGCCATCTGTACCTGGGCCGAGCCTTTTCCTATGGCGACTACCTCAAAAAAATCTTCTTGGATCCATTCCCTCACAGGGAAAGAAAGTATCCAAGTATATAATATTATGGTCGGCAAACGAGGTCCAGATAGCAACGGCAACCAGGGCAATTTCGTGTAGTTAGAAGCAAGGATCTTGTCCGTTGGATCACATGTCACATGCATTAAATATAAAGTAAAATCAAGCTTGAATTTACTTCCCTGTCTCTGACCCACCATTTCTGCTCACAAAAATGCCAGTAAGTAATCTCCAAATGAATATCTATCCGTTACCACAGCCCGCCACTCACATCCTTCCACGTACACATCTGTCACCAATTGCTTTATAACAGCCAGTTACTTCACCTAACCTAACCTACAAAATTGCTTTGCCCACAACTTCAGCTACAAAATAGAGACCTCACCTAACCTCTCTAGATTAACCGGAAACTTTCAACAAAGCTCCGCGTCTGGACACTTCTCTCTGGAAATTTCTCATCTCTTGCAAGTACTCCTTCAGGTACTCTCTTTCTTACAACTATAGCTAAAAAAAGGTCTCTCTCTTTGTTTGTTTGTTTTTTTTTTTCCTAGATCTTAGATTAGAGTATTGTTTTTTCTAGTAAAAATGATTAGGGTTAGGGTTTCAATATTTTCTTAGTGATTCTTATGTTTCGTCTTGACTTGATTGCTATTCTGATCTAAGGATCTGGTATTTAGGTGAGTTATTAAGTTTGAACTGTTTTGTGTATGAATTATATGCTTGTTTGATTGTGTTTTAATTTTAAGAACAGAAGGCATGAATTGAAATGAGAGATTCATAGATCGAAACTTTAGATTCGATTTGGTAGGAAAAGATTTGATTTTTTTTTCATTTAATTTAACTGATTTTTATTTTGATTGGTTTGAACTTGAAATTCTTGTGTGAATGAGATAAAGAGAAAATATGCATTGATTTTGTCCCTCTTTTTTCTTGCTGTGGTTATTGATTTTGAAAAGATGTAGAGCGGCCAATAACTGGATATGCATAAATGTGTTCTTTATAGATCTTCTTTTGTCTAGCTTTTGTTTTGAGTTCCTTTTTAAGGTCTATATGTTGTGTAGGTTTTTTATTTGGTTGATGGGGTTGGAATTTGTTTTTCTGAGTATTTGGTAAGAGTATTTCTCGACTCTCTCAGGAAGGCATGGAGGCTTAAAGAAATACCTTTGTTGGAGATATGGTTCTTTCTCCTGTTTTCTTGATGAATTGTTTCATTGTGATGATAAGTTTTGCAATTTATCTTGCTTAAGTTTGGGTGGGTCCTAATCGCTATATATTGATTGTAGATCTTTTGTTTGGTGTGGTTTTTTGTTGATTTTGTGTGTGCTCTTTTGATGTTGTGTGCAACAAGATTAATGATTTTGTTTTTCCAAACTTGTTGCAGTAAATTGTTGAAATGAGTCAACCACAAGAGCCGCACCGCCCTTTCTTTCCATTTGGAAATCCTTTCAGGATGTTATCTCCAAAGGGTTCTCAGTTGTCTCCAAGGCTTCTTTCTTTATTAAATACATTTGAGGAGGCATTGGCAGCGAGGTTGCGGAAACTTAATCCTAAAGACAAGGGTGATGTTCTTAGCTTGACATGGATGAAATTGGCAATGGAGTCACTCTGTGAGACTCATACTGTCATAAAAACACTTATCACAGAACTTGAGCTCCCTGTGACTGAATGGGATGAGAAGTGGATAGATGTGTACTTGGACATCACTGTGAAGTTGCTTGATATTTGCATTGCTTTTAGCTCTGAGCTCTCGCGGCTGAACCAAGGTCATCTCTTTCTTCAATGCGCCCTGCATAAATTGGAGTCCAACACTTCAGAGAAGTTAGTGCGGGCATGTTCTTCCCTAGATAGCTGGAGACAGCACATTGGCTCCAAGAACCCAAGACTGGAAAACTGTAAATCCATCTTAGAGAGTCTTGTGGATTCCTTGACTCTGCCTAAGGTTAAGAACTCGGCCAAAGGAAAGGTGTTGATGCGTGCCATGTATGGAGTTAAGGTACAGACAGTATTTGTATGTAGTGTTTTTGCTGCTGCATTTTCAGTTAATTCAAAGAATCTGATAGATTTGGATGTCCCCAACACAATATTGTGGGCACAAGCTTACTCTGATTTGCAAACTACAGTAAATGGAGAAATTAGAGAAGTATTTTCTCATGGGCAAACTACGGTAAATGGAGAAATTAGAGAACTATTTTCTCGTGGGAAATTTACTTTCTTGAAAGAATTAGATGAAGTTGAGACAGTTGTGAATAATTTATATCCCATGATCCAAGATGGCATGGGACCTACTGAAGTGGAAGCGTTCAGCAGTTCCTTTTCAGATTTGGGGAGGAAAGCAGAAAAACTTTCTCAGGTGCTAGATTTTCTTGCTCAGGAAGTAGATAGTTTTTTCAAAATAGTTTTAAGTGGGCGTGATGCTTTGCTTTGTAACCTGAGAGTGTCTGATACTGTTGCCGACCCATTCCGAGGGAATAATGGGGAACAGGTTATAGGATAGATGTTTATGGTGAAGCCGCTTGTTCTCATGTCTGATACCGCTTGTTCCCTCAGTAGTGTATTGTCTTGTGTGGGCCTGTCCTGTCTTGTGTGGTGTGAGGTATTTTGTAATATTTTCTTACTAGTTTGTACATGTCCGAAATATTGTCAACAATACATGAAATGTCTTGTACTGTTTCACTACTTGTTATGTTTTACCTTAACTCCCCTTCTTCCCTTTTCTCGTTATGGCCAGGAGTAGGGAAGACATAGATAGCATGCCCGCATTCTTTGATGATATACGGGTAGTTTTTTTTATCTGATTTTTTTAATGCAAAATGCTTGTATTTATTAATACATATTTTTTGAGTCGTTTGCTATAGGATACTGGTGCTGGCCTCAAGGAGGATGCTAGGTGTGGGGTTTCCTCTTGTGGCTATCCATAAATGCATCCTTGTTCTTCAGGGCTTTTCCTGTGTTGTGCATGAAAGTTGAAGAAGTCTGAGGTTACTGTATGGTAACCACGATGATTGTTTGTGAAATTCAGTTGGGTGTCTGTTATTTCTTTTCAAAGTACACGTCTATATGACTCATTGTAGGAAATGCTTTTTGTTCCTTAACTATAGATGTCTTGACTCTGTCTTGTTCAGGGATGAAGTTATTCCAAGTTGATGTTTTCACATGGTAAGCATCAACGGCATCATTTGTATGTGACTTTAACTTCCTGAATGTGTTTGGGTGTGGACTTGACCTAGAGAGTTGGTATACAAGATCCAAGTAAAATGACTTGATGTGTTAGCTTTTGCATCATTTCCAAGGGGTGCAAATTCGTGAATTAGAAACTTTTGGAAGGAATCAGATCTATTGATCCTTCAAGTTACCTGTAATTGGGATGGGATGCATCAGAATATTGTCATTTTACAGTTATGATCATTGCACTACATCCTCAATATTTGAGAATACTATTGAGAAGTACTTTTTCTTACATGCCTTCAGCAGTTGAATGAATCAGCACTTGGACTGGAATCAGATGATTCATAGGGGGTTTCTGCAAGAAGCAACTGCATAATCTGGGAATGCTTCCCAAAGCAAAGAAGCTTCTTTTGATTCCAGTGATATGTTGATGGGTATTCATCTTCAACCTTTTCGTAGAACCCCTGAAGCCATTTGATGCTTAGAGCACACTAGATAAAAGGCTTAGCTCTATGCTGTGCCAACCTAATTTTTATTTTTTCAACCTAGAAAAAAAATACTAAGGCAAAGCAAAAAAAA
>Ga0325403_1001864_pt1 | contig 18127 bp, 9 predicted proteins | sample PopdelMetagenome_19_FD_205665 | JGI IMG/M metagenome (GOLD analysis project Ga0325403, IMG submission 205665) | Populus deltoides microbial communities from Bellville, Georgia, United States - Xylem-PdKOR-R4 | ecosystem: Host-associated > Plants > Phyllosphere > Stem > Wood/Secondary xylem...
TTAGAACATAGCTCTAAACTGGGTTCAACAATCTTATTTTTTAGAATTTATTTTTTATTCAATTAAATAATTATAAAAATAGATATTTGCAATAAAGATAACAAATAAAATTACAAATGAGAAATGTATTTTTTCAATCTAGATTTTTTTTTATTAACACATCTTTTGATTGTTTCAACAAAGCACGTTTATTTTTATTGTAAGTATTGTTTTTGTAATAAAAAACTATCATGAATTTAAAAACAACATCACAATATTTTGCAAGTGATTGAAAAACAAAAAGTGATAAGATCATGTAAAAACTCCATCAAAAAATGCAAGAAATAATATTTTATTTTCATTTAATATTCATGAGAAATGAGATAATCGAGGAGGTTTTTTTTAGGGATAACATGAGTATTAAAAAAATAAAGGGGTATTTTTAATACAAAAACAAGAGTGTAAAGAACTCTACAATCATAATCCATTTTTTTCTTGTTAAAGACAAGATCTTTTAGCCGGAGCACATTATCACTATATATTTTTAAGCTCAAATATTATAAATAAAATATTTCAATATATATATATATATATATATATATATATATATATATGAAGCTTGATTTGGTTGAGCAGTGGCCTAAGGCGCAGGATACATTTCTCACGTGACACAGGCATCACGAGGAGGACGTATTACCTTAATAAATGGAATTGGTAGGGGCCTGGGCTAGGATTAAGCAGTACATGGACAGCTGCCCAAAAGCTGCCCGAAAGTATTTATTGATAACAGCCCTTTAAGCTTATAATTATGTTACTTCCTGGACTCACTCATGCTACTAGCTACTATAATAATAGTAATAGTAATATTAATAGTAATAATAGTAATTATTATTATTATTATTATTAACATAAACTTAAGAAGCTCAGCAATTCACTGTTGCAGGCTTGGGACTGCGGTTAATGTTGTTTTTTAAGTGTTTTTTATTTAAAAATATATTAAAATAATATTTATTTTTTTATTTTTTAAATTTATTTTGACATAAGCACACCAAAACTATCAAAAAATATAAAAAAATTATTTCTTTTTTAAAAAATAAAATTTCATTAAAAGTCGGTGCAACCGCGACCCTAAATAGACATTTATTGGTAATGTGGATTTACACAATGTCAACTTGTTTTTTTATTGATGTAACTTTTTTTAATATTATTTTTTTATGTTGATTTTATTCGAGATTGATCTTTATGTAGGGTTTTTGCCCATTAAAAAAACATTTGATCGTTAAGTTGTTGCTTGATTTTGCAAAATAGTATTTTGATTTTTTGTTTTTGAAACCATTATAACTAAAGGGACTACCATCAAAGATTATAAAAAAAAAAAAACCTTGCCCTTTTTCATTCATAAAGGAAAGGAGAAAAAATATCATGTGCGGGAAACGATGAAAGGAGAGAGAAAAAAAAGAAAAAAAAAAGGAAGAAACAATGGTTGTTGTGGCCACAACAAAACTCCATCTCAGGCATACACCACCGTAGAAAAATGGCAACGACGAGATGATTTCAAAGGCGTCACTAAAGACCATCTTTTGAGGCCAGAGGAGGTCGCATACGCCACCCAAGCACAATGACACCTCTCACATGCTAACGCGTGTACTACACACGTCAACCCATATTTATCCTCTATCTTTAATTTAGTCTCTAATTCTATAACAACTCTTCAATTAAGTCTCAAAATTTATCCTACAGTATCCAAGCCTTTTTTTTTTTAATTTAGTCACTCATTCTCTAATAACTTTTCACTTTAATGCATAAAATCATTTAACCCAAGCCTAAATAAGGCCTAAACAACGAGAGAAGAAGGGAAAGAAAAAGAAAGAGACGACTCACCAATCAAATTAGTGCATTGTGGTCATCTTTAAGACGTGAGGTGTGTATTTCAAAGTTAATTCGGGTTGATTACGGTCGATCCAATATGTTATTGCCACAATATTAAAAAAACAATATCATTCATAATTTTCTTTAAAGCCAATTTGCATTTTCACCAGTCATTCCTCTTCCTTTTATACCCTAAAAAATGATTAGGTCAAGTTGTAGCAACTTTCAGACAATTTAATTTGATGGTTAACTTAGGTAAGGAATCGGGACAAGAGTTTCAATGTTAACCCATCTGACAATATTTAATAAAACTGTCAAAGAGTTCCACACGACAAGCCTTTTTTTTTTTTTATCAATAAAACAACATCGTTGGGTTTTTTTAAAAAAACAAAGTTTGTTGAGCATCAATTTATGATTTTTTTTAGTCAATTTAGGTTTCAACTTATTCAATTTTGTTTGTTGTGAGTTTCCATATATTTTTTTAAAAATTGCTCGCAATAATGTTACTTACACCTCGAATTCATACCCATAGTGGAGCACGAGCAACATAACTAGTACCATATATTCATAAAAGATTCTTTCCCCTCTTTTCAGGCTCATATAATGGGATATTTAAGGATAGTTTGGTATTGTGATAGCTTTTGTTTTTTGTCCAACTATAGAGAAAAAATTGTTTGGTTAGCCAAATAGCTTCTGCGTTTTGCATTGGATCTCACACATAATTGCATTTCAAACCTTAGTTTTGTAGAAGCTAAAATAACTTGCTTTACATTCATGGAGAACCATTTTTCATTTATTTTTCATGCAAAAACCTATCTCATGACAATTTTAACCAAACATATATTTTTAAAACTTTTTTTTTAAACTATAACTGAAAGTGTTTTTCTTAAACCTATTTTTTTAAACAGCAAAAGATATCGTATGCCTAACACACACTTACTGACATGTTAATAAGAAGACTAGTATGGTGTTGGTAAAAAATTAGTGCCTAATATTTGATTCCAATGGTTTGACCAAATTCATAGAATATTGGAATTAGTTGCATTATAAATTATTTATGGAAATATATGTATATGGTATGCTTGCTAAAATGAGAAGAAACTATCATTAAATATGTACTAACTTTATGAATATCATCATTTAAAACAAATAAAATAAAACTAAAAAGCCAATAAATAATACTTTGAAGCATTTTTTTTTAATAATAATCGAGATATTTATTGATAAACCAAAATACCATTAAGACTATGGTATATTGGAAGTCAAAGAAGAAACAAAAAAAGAAGTCACATAGGAAATGACAACTAATAAAAAGCTATAAACCAAAACTCATCACCTATTATACCATTTTAAAATACCATCAGGACCAGTAAACAAATCATTTTTAGAATAAGAGAAATTATTATTCCAAGCCTTTAACCAAAGGGCAAAACGGTGAAGGATGAGTTGAAACATTACCAAATGTTGCAAAAAAATTCATATGATAACATTGTAAAAGCTCTTTGTTGGAACTCTCCTTTAACCATGACACCTTATTGCCAAATTATTTTTTCTATTTTATTTGGCATACACCCAACAATACCAAACCGGCTCAGAAAACATTGCCATAACCTCTATTTGGTATAAATGAAGGAAAAAATGGCTAACATGCTATATTTCTTCTTCATAAAATGGACAGATTTCCAGACAACAAGTTATTAAACATCAGCGTGTTAAAAAGGTTCTTGAACATATTATATTTTGGAGGAGAATCCATTCAAACATTTCTACCTTTGGTGGGGCAAAACTTTTATACAATAATGGTGTGAATGAGAAAGTGTCTAGAAATATAATCATGTTTATTAAAGTGTTGCAAGACTTGATAGTATAAACCCCTTTTGTGTCATCTTCCCATATTTTCTTATCAACTTTGTTAGACCATAATGTAACCCTTATTAACAATTGAATAAGTCTCTATAATTGTTCCTCTTCTGATGTTCATAGCCATCACTTTCAGTTAAGCTTCCATTATTATTGATCCATATCATAATCCTCTATGGCAACCAAGTAAGAGGATGGTGTAGTTGACAAGGAATATGAGTTTGGAAAAAGATACCTTAACAACCCACTTATTAGACATTTTTCTGTCAAAAAACAAATGTAACTCATGTTGCCAACATGAAACTAGCATTTATTCTTCAAAGACTTAATTGTTTTGGAATTTGAGTTGATAATTGAGTATATAGATTACCATGTTTCTAAAAAAAGGACCTTAAAAATAGAAGGCCATTGACATTAGTAGCCTGATACATTTCGCTAATAAGTTCTTACCAACCTTTAAGATTGTGATCTCTTAGTTTTCAAAGCCATTTAAATAGCATTACCTTATTCTTTCCTTGTAAAGAGTCAACACCTAGACACTCTCTATTTTTTCTCTAACAATCACTTGTCAAGTCACCTTATGTGTTCTACTGTCACTAGAAGCCTTAGACCATAAAAATCTTCTTTGGATCGAAGTAATAAGTTGAGCAACTATATTTTGCATTAGAATGATTGATATATTATACAAAGAAAATGTTTAATAAGACAAACTCTATCTGTCATGCTCAATAATATTTCTTTCTATGATCATAATCTTGTACAGATGTTGTTTATCACATGTCTCTAAGTGGAGAGTCTTTTTGGGTTGGCCCCCAAAGGAATTCCTAAGTACTAAACATGTAGTGTATTCATTTGTAATATATTGCATTTACCATTCCTTCCGTAAAACTCATCATCTAGATTGATGCCAACTAGAGAATTTTTATGAAAGTTAACCTTTAGACCTGAAGCCAATTCAAACCACCTCAAATCCTTTTAACATGAGTTAACAAAGTGAAGTCATTAATAACAAACACTAAGGTATCATCTACATATTACAAATGACTCATATATATTCCATTTCCACAACTAATTCCTCTAAACAATCCAGAAGCTAAAGCTCTCTTAAATAAAATTCATAAACCTTCCATAACCATGTCAAAAATAAAAGACGATAATTACACCAGCAACTCAGATTTCTTGAATAAACGAGCATTGACTTAGCTTTTCACTATTTAGCGTTAGAGTATTGTGCATGACTTGTTCAATTGAGGCAAACTCAATTGTCTCTATTACTTTATAGATGTAATCAAATATGGGACATAACCATCATTGTAAGGGGAAAAGAAAAAGAAAGGAAGAGGTTGATGTTAAAAAGCCATCCATAATGTTTCAAAGGAGCAAACATAAAAAGTTATGACTAATAAAAGGGTTTTTGTGTTGTTGTGGGATCATTAAAATTAAGTTTGATAAAATTTTAAATTTATGGAGATTTTTATTGGAAAATTTATTAAATATAGTTGATAGGTATATTTGAATCAAATTAAAAATGGGATCCTCTCACTTTTTAGGTTAAAAAATTATTGGAATTTAATTTCTAATATAAGTTCTTTAACATGAAACATTAAAATGTCTTTATTATGGGTGAATGAGAAATTGATCTCAAAAAACCATTCGTTGACATGTTTTGGTAAACCTCAAAACCCTCTAAAAAAATCTCTATCTATCATAGGCAAAGTGAGTTATCAATTTAAACGCATACGTTCACACGCTGGCCCAACCCGACTTGAGCTCTGGCTTCGACCTGGGGATGAGTTTAATGTAAAACAATATTTTGGGTCAAAAAAGATTATTTTTTTTTTTGCGAACTAAAATTTGACCCTGGACTTGATCCATGAAGAATAATTTCTTTTAGCCCATAAATGACAATAGTCTCTTATAGAAGCATTTATTGCATATCAAAATAGTTTTTTCACCTAAAAAAATTTAGATTTATGGCCACCATGTTGAGATTTAATTCTTGGTTTATGGTGGTTAATTTAAGGTTGATCATAATGAGAATTAATTCTGATAATTATCAAAATTAATTCTTCAACTTTTTAGCTCCTAAACTCCACTATAAAAAAAGGTTTTTGAGGAGGAAGAGTTCGAAAAAAGTTTTTCTAGAGTTTCACACACTTTTCCTTACCTTATTTTTATTATTTTGTTCTCTTTTCTTGCTTTAATTTTTCTTCCAAATCTAGATCTTAGGTTTACTTTATTGAGAAAAAATTGAGTTTGTTTTACTTTGTTTTAAAGACCTTATTTAGAAATGCATCTAAACCAAAGTGTTGAATTCTTGAAAGATATATAGCAAACATCTTATTTGCACAAGTGATGAGAAATAAAGATTCAAATGACAAAGGGTCCATCATTGACAATAACAAAAGTTTCATTACTTGCATGCAAAGTAACTACCTTTGTTTGTTTTAATTTAAGCATAATTATTTTTAGTACATATAGTAGAGCTTTAATTTTATATTAATTACAAGTTTGAATATAAGATTAATATGCATTCTACTATTCTTTTATTATATTTATTTTGAAAGCATGTTTGACATGATTTTTTTTAATATAGATTTAAATTACTTTTCTTGAATGATCTTTTATGTGTTAAATGTTCTTTTTAAGATAAACTAAGCATCATTGATCACTTATCTAATATATTTATTACTGTAAAAATAATTTTTTCTCTCGTAATTTTCCAAAAGTAGTACACTAAAATCCACTCCTAACATTTTTATGGTTCATTAGAATTACGTTAAAAGAATTAATTTTTTAAAGTTCTTACAAGTTGATTTGTGTTCGAACCACATGAATTTTTGGGTGATTGGCCGTTGCCTATTTCTCCTATCCCTCTGTGTGTTTTTTTAAGACAATGAAAATCCAGGCCAGCCCAATTAGCGCATATGCTGTTTTATGGACATCTGCGATGTGTTTGAGGCCCATAGTCCGGCCTGAAGGCTATTTACACTGATCGGAGAAAATGGTCCCTTCCTTGTCCTTCGTAACTGGGCTTGCGGATAATATGGCTTTAGTTCAATGGGAGAGTTGATTATTAAAACTTAAGTCTTACGTTGTTTAACAAAGTTAATTAGGTAATCCTCGTAGTTTCAAGACCTATTCTCTTACCCCTAACATTCTTAAATATGTTAGTATTTTAGTCCTTTTCTCAACTCCATGTTCTTTTCTAATCTATTTTATTTTTTATTTCTTGAAAAAATAAAAGAAGAAGAAGAAGAAGAAGCAATGATATAAGAAGAATAGATTTGGAAAAAAATACTTTATAACCAAAAAATTAGTAAACTAAGGATGGCCAATATCGGTCAAATAAGAATTAATTTGTTTCATTACTTATTTAAATCTTATTATTAAAATATTTTTATAATTGAATAACAAATTAATTAGTTTTTATAAACTCAATGGACTGAGTTAGAATTAACTCTTGGCCATAAACAAACTAGCTTCATATCTGAGTTTTACAAGAAAGCTAGTAGGAAAGATTTTCCTTTTCTCTTCATCGAAGTCCTAAAATATGGAAGGTTAGTCGTCGGCCTAACTCTCAATAGTGTTGCTTTTGTTTTGATATAAATAGTGGTTCATTCAAGAAAATAAATAGGGTTTTTGGAGACAACATAATTATGTTACAAAATCGAGAAAAAAGATAAAGTAATTACACACATTACCTTTTAATTTGATGGTTTAGATTTTGAAAAAACAAGAAATGAGTGTTAGAAAATAATAAAAATTAATTTTTGAAGTCTTATCTAATAATTTAAGCTATTAGATTGAGATGATTTTTTGACATGATATTAAAGTCATAATAACCAAACAATCACGAAATTGAATTTCACCATCTCAATCCGTTTATTTGATAAAAATTAAGTATAAGAAAGTGTGAACCTGTATAAATTTGAAGTTCAAAAAACTTTCATTTAAAAAAATATATTAAATCTCACCTACCAATATAAACTTTTGAATTGAATTGTTTGTCACACAACTAACATAAATCCATGCATGAACGCTCAACAGTGGAACAAGAGTCATAAACGGGTTCTGGTAAAAGAGATAAGCTAGTTGACATCCACGAGAATGTCTGCCAGTTGCACTGATAATGGGGACCCTCAAAAGAGATTTTTCAGTGGCATGAATCATGACTCAAAGTAAACACAGAGAGGAAGAAGATAAAAAGGAGAGATTAGCTAATGGCGGGATACTGTGGTCATCCTATTGATGACATGTTCTTTTCTAGAGTGGTTGATGCATTAAGAAAAGTTACCCTACCTAAATGCAGGTGGGGCATTGATGGAGATGATTAGCATACCCGTGAAATGAAAAAAAGGAGAGATCTATCATGTCCTTCTACAGGTTTTAAAAACACAGTCCATAACCCATCACCTGTCCTATCTTTATCCATTTCAATCTCTTAGCTAGCTTCTTCCATTTTTCAGTTTTCAATCCTCAATCCTCATTCAGTTGTAGGTAAATAATCAGAGAATCCTTTGGACGTTCAAGCATTCAACATTTCTTTTATATACCGAGTCTTGTTACCTTCTTGTGTTTGATTATATGATATTGACTTAAGCCTGCAGGACCCAAAGAATGGAGAGTGGACAAATGGTCAACAAGGGCATGAAGATAGAGAATCCATCAGAGACTGAAAGCATGTCCAGTTGTGGCACAAAGTTTACTTCAGGGTTTCAAAGACAGACAAGCGCTTCAAAGATTAATTGCTTATGCTCTCCAACCTCCCATGCTGGTTCTTTCCGGTGCAGGTTGCACCGTTCCCCGAGCCTTCAACGAACCAAAAGCATTGACTCTGCATCTCTGAGAGACTCAGAAACTAATATCAACACGACAGCTGATGATACTAGTAATGCACACAATTGAGTCCCAGTAATTCACATGAACGTATTGAATGTACTGTAAGTGTGCTAGCTGTTGCTACCTGCGGTTGTTTGCTCGCATGTATAATGGTCTTGGAGTTGTACATCTGCTATTTTCTTTGTTTTTGTTTCCTCTTGTATAAGTAAAATGTTACCTATTTCTTTCTCTTTCGCTTCTCTCCTTCAGATCAGGAACAGAAAAAGGTTTTGCCAGTAGTTGATTAATGTCTTTTTACTAATGGTGAGCCTAGAAGCTGATTTGGTAAATGAACTTATTAGGATTGCAAGGAACGAGACTTACTACCAACAGAAGTTTTTATTACTGTCGGTCTCCAGGCTATACATCAACGTTTTCTAGAGATTCTAATCAGATTGAAGAACCACTGTTGTTAACCAACATTAGCAGTGTGGCCAACACGAATCAATCAATCCCATGTTTTATTTGAACACTAGCTAGCCCTCAATTCATCCTTGTTGTATAATTTGAATTTTAATCTGTGATTTACTAACGATTGAAGTGTTTTGCTCAAGCTTAAACGATTAATGTGCGTGTCTAGATCTGATCAGTGTATTAATAAGTTAAGCTTTCACCGACGGACTCTATACATTGATTATAGAGATCTACCCTTTTCCTCTAAATTGAAATTCTGTCAGCAAATGGTGTGCTTGGGAGAAAAGAAAAGAAAAAGGTGGATGAAATGATCCAAACACCTGGTATCATCAGCAGAGAATTTAAAAAATAAACAAGACCTGGAAAGTCCAAAAAACATTGGAGGCTTCATTTGAGGCTCGAGCTCAGTACCCTCTAAGTGCAGCATGGTGCTGGCCACACAGTGACTCAAGAAATCTCCACCTTTTAATATCAAATTGATTTGACATGAAGACAACTGACTACCAAGAAAGACCCCACGCACTTACATGATCATTAATAATTGCACTGCCTGTAAAATATTTGAAAGAGTACTACTACTGAAACCTGATTCTGTGAGCAGCGGTGAGAATGTAGACATGTAAGGAAGCCCAAGTACAGGTAGTTTAAATGGAAAAACGAGCATAAGTTATGGAGTCTTAACCTCAAATTAATATAGAAGTTTTAAGTCATGAAGTACAAGCATTACATTTTCGACTTTGGTCCTCCCACCTAAATTTTATTTGGCATATGAAATCTAGCAGGTATGCGGCTGTTTGTTTATTTGATCATGAATGGTCTGGAATGGATGATAATGGCGATCCCTAAGGTCTTCGTTACACTCATAATTAGAGATTGGAATGGCCAGACAGGATCAATGATTTCTCCATTTACCTGTTTCAATTTCAAATGTTACCTTGAGCAATTAACAAGCAACATGCTCTGTTGTGGAAATGAAAATACCAGACAAAAAAATCGAGTTAAAAAATAAAGTATGATGTAAAAGGCGTTCGCTGTTGCTTGAAAACAGAAAGGTTATTGAGAAAAGCTATAATGACAATAATGGAAGCAATCATGATGACAACAATGATGGCCATACCATTGCTGATCTCTAACTGACCTGCCTTGAAAAGTTCTGCCTAACCCTTTTACCAGGTAGAGAGGTGTGTTTAATTTCCAGCATGCAGTTGCTGTCCACTATCATGGTCGACAGCAGTAGAATAATTCCTTTGATTACAAACTGAATTATAGTTAACCAACCTCTAAACCTCCAAAGAAAGAAGGAAATCTATCACCACTTTTGACACTATAATCCAATCCAAGTGATTTTGCTTGTATCAGGCTTCTTGTATCTTGTAATTGGTCACTCGCTTCTTCTTGACATTTTCTGTCCATCATGGGCAGGACTTGAAGCTTGACAAGTCATCCTTGTATGGTGACAGGCAAACTCTTTATATTATATTTAATCCTAATTTCAATTCTGTTTAATCCAACGAAATCCCAACTGATACATAATGGCTAAAAACAAAAGAATAAGATATAATGACAGACAAGAATAAGGAAAACTAGTTGCAATTAACAGGTGAGAATCCAGTTGGATGAAAGGAGACAAAAGTAGATGTTGCAGATTTATGGACGCAAATCAAGAAAATTGGTCCCAGAATTGATGTTCTACAAGTAATTAAGAGTCCTCTTTCTTCCAGTTCCCATAATGAGATCAGCCAGGAGATTAATTTTCTCTCATGTCCTCAAAATTTTCTTTCTTATTATATTAGATTACAAAACCATTAGAATTTTTTTTCTTTCTGAGCTACAAAGTACAAGGCATTTCAGAAGAGCAAAACAAGAAAGATAGTGTATAAGTTGCACTTTAAATTACCATCTGCTTCTTGAAGTAAACAAAATTCAATTTTTTTCACTGGAATTTCTATTCATGGACAGCAACTTACTGAACATCCTTTTCGGTCTCGTAGGAAGAGCACAGAAAGCCTTAAACTTGGAACTCCTCCCTAGTCCATCTGATTGCAGATCACTTGCATCTAATTCATCTTCAGCCATTTTCATCCTTAGTGTTGAAACCTTAGATTTTGGTGATTTGAAGCCTGAGACGCTCCATTGGTCATCTGCTTGAATGCTAGTAGTTGTGCTTAATGCAGCTGTTGGCCTTGATGGATCAATATTATGTGCAGCAAGTAGTGCTTTGATGTTGCTAGGCAGCTCAGTGACTTTGCCACCACCCATGGCTGCTCTAGCTTGCTCAAAGAAGAGAACTTGTACCACCACCCTCAGCGGGAGTAACTCATTCTGCGCTGCATGCATGCAGGCTTCGACCGACAGTTTCTTGCAGTCTAGGGCTCTGCACAACCGTTTTCTTTCACTCTTGTTTAGGTCTGGATGTGCCTGGATGTTCGACCATGAAAATTGTGACCATGCACCCATCTTAAAATTTGCTAATATGCATAAGGTAGGAGGTCTAATTCATCTTCTTTTTTTTTTTCCAATTATCAAAAGAAAAAAGAAAAAAGAAAAACGAATCCCTTCACCAGTCTTGGACACTAAAGAAGACTATGATTTTTACCCAGAGATTAACTGTCTAAACGTTAAGAAGAGATGCTATATGGTATAAAGTACAGGAAACATGACATGAAGGCAACAAAAGGCAACCACAAATTTACTGTAATCGACTGCTGGCAACAGAGTGGTTCATGCTGAATTTGTTTTTTTTTTTAGTGATAAATTCCATGCTAAATTAGTCTGGTCAGCCTAATCCTAACTGCCAATAACTTTTGAGCTTGACATATCCTGAGGTCAAGAGAGTTGGTTATCTACCAGACAACGGGGACCTACATCCTAGAATTTGATAGTGAAATAAGCCTAGAAATTAAAGTGATAGTGAAATATGTCCTAACATTCAACTGCCATGAAGAATATTCATGATCAAGCCTTGATTTGGGTTATGGTTAATTTTGCAGACTAAAAAGCTATCAATCTGTTATTTACCTTGAGATAAATGTCAATGGCTCTGTAGAGATCATCATGATCAAGCCTTGAGAAATCTGGAATGGCCTCAGCAAGTGTAATGAATTTCGAAAGAGGTAAATTCACGTCTCGGGCAATCTCTTGAAGATAACCATCCACAAGCTTAGCCACCTTCAACTTTGAGCTATGTGATGCTGAAGAAGACCTCCTCCTCTCTTGAAACTCCAAGTCAATATTCTCTGCTGACCGAGACCTCCTCCTTTCAAACCCCAGCTTGGATCTTGGAGGGCTGGTGGGAGGACTCTGCCCGTGTAACATGAACTGCTCCAATATGGTGATGACCAAGTCTACATCATACACTGTATCATTTGCAAGTGAGATGGAGGGTATTAACAGATCCCTTACTGTTGCTTCCTCTAATTGAAGTGCCGCTCTTCTGGTCAATTCCATCTTTGAAGATGAGGAGCCATTGAGAATATTGGCTGCTTTCAAAAGTTTGAGAAGGAAACTGCAAGTTACAGCACCTTTCTCTGCTGGGAGTAGGCTTACTATTGTTTCTAGAAACAGCCTGTGCTTTGAAGTTGTCTCGTTGGTAGAGTCTGAATCCGAGTCAGATCCTACTTGCTTATTAAAATTTCGTTCTCTTGATATGTTAGGTAGCCATCGAGCTGCGTAGATTTTCAAGGCCTCCCCAATGAGGTTAGATGGTATCTTTCCACCGGATTTAACTGCCATCATGGTTCTCCAATATAGGTCTATGCCTAATTCTGCCATATCTTCAGCCCACCAACCTTTGCTTGCTGGTTTAAGCCTCTGGCTCTCTGCTCCACTACAAGACACATCATCCCTTTCCCTTCTAGAGTAACTATGCGACAAACTCACCTTTGAGGGATGAGTTAAGACTTTAGAGGCAATAGCTTCAATGCATCTGCTTGTAATTCCAAGGTCTTCTGACCACAAAGGAAATGCTTTGGTGCTCTGTAGAGTGACAATAGCATCTTTCCACCCATGAAGTAGGCAAGAAGTGAAGAAAACTTCAAGCTTGTATATTAGGTTCCCCTTCTCAACATCCTCTGTCATCTGCAGGTAATCGGCCGCACATCTCGCTGCAACAATGTTGTAGGCACTAATAGTGATTGTAATACCATAGCAGAACTTTGCGCAGAGTTCAAATGCCTCAACCCCACCGGGAAAATCAGGGAGCTGGACTATTTGGTGTTGTGAGGATTCAGGGGATTCAGAGCATAGTCTCTGTAGGCGCAAACACTTGGAAAGAAGAGGAAACTGCACAAATCAGCATAAGGATTACTGAGATTATAATCCAATTGAAGTGGAGGAATAGATGCCATGAGCAATATCTTTTGTTCTAGAAAACTTATGGAGCTTTACCTTGTGAAGCAAATATCTACTTCCAGTCACTTGAACTATAAGGTCACTAGAAACTTCAGAGGAGACAGACCTGCATTGCGAAATTAAATCACTCACAACTTTCCTTCAAAATATATGTAACCTGACATTATCTGAATCCTGTTGAATGGCTCATAATTATTTTTACCTGACAGCCTCAGCAGTGTAGAAGGTGTCCGGTCGGGATCCGAGTTTCATAAACTTCATGACTAATCCTTTTGATTTTCTTCTTGATTATATGTTCATCAATTTGCTTTATAGGTATAGTTGAATCAGATAGACCGAACTCCTTCACCAACATAAGCTTCCCATTCAATGCAGGCGAAGCTCCAAAAGGTTTCCTTCCTCAACAGCAAGCAAAAGATGTTCTCAGAAGAAGGCAGAACTCAATAATACAACCTGCTTCCTGTATATAGTTTCACTACTACTTAGCAAACCGACAAGTTCTCAACCCAGACAATCAAGAGCTTTAATTTTCATAAATTCAAGAAAAAAGAGAGAAAGGAAACAGATATAATTTTCTTGGAGGAGAACGGATATGCTAGAACAAAAGAATACCAAGAGCTTTTATTGTGGGTGTGATACCAATATCTGTGCGTGTGTGTATATATATATATATATAGAACTACCACTTGCATAAATTTTCCATAAAGAAGCAAACCCAGAAGATCAAACACTCCAAAGTCTATGTCCTTCCAGTCAAATTCTGTACCCCATATGATTTTGACATGCAACCAAAGAATCAAAGTGCTGCAATCCCATCAAGATCAGATATACCTCAAACATAGTAAAAAGAAAAAAAGAAAAAAGAAAAAAAAGCACCGAACCCCAGATTGTAGAATAAGTTTACAAATTAAGAATGCACATCAGTGTTACTTTGCTTTAAGTAGAAGGAGCATGCTACGTCTTAATAAAGAATGGTTGAAAGATATAAGATTGCAACCTGAAATCTAATGTTCTTCTTGATATGCTCAAACAAGTATAAGCTGCCAATCATATACAGCAAGACAGACAGAAAGGACCTGAAATATTAAAATCTGTGAAGTAAAATACTAATGTTTTTTTGTAGCTAGAACAGGAAGGCGGAGAGTTTTAAGGCTTATTTTCCATGGACATGCCAGCGTGCAATGAGAAAAGGCGACGCCCACGTGCTTATCCTGCGCCCACTTGTGCCCCTCTCTCATCATTCCCCCCAAATTCTATTTTTTCTTACAGGCCTCCTCTTTGATTATTTTAGTCGAACACTATTTTATACGCAACATCGTTCGTACGCCTCTCAAATTCCATTATTAATACCCCAAAAGGAAAGCTATTGTTAAATAAAATAAAAATAAGAAGAACTGTTTAAATGAATTGTGTTAAAGCATGAGGAAAAAAAAGTTACAAAAAATACTAAGCTTTTGTTTGTTTTGTGAAAATAAAAAATATTTTACATGTAAAATATTTTTTAATATTTAATTTAAAAAATATCTAGTTGTTAAACATTTTATATATGATATTTTTCAACCGTGATGGTGATAAAATAATAATGGAAGTAGTAGTAAGTAGGGTCGTGGTAGTGAAGGAGATGGTGGTAAGAAAGATAACGGTGAAATGACTGTTATAAAAAGAGAAAGAGGTGGTGAGATGGTCGTGATGATAGAGAAGAAGATGATGTTGAAAGAAAAGGTAATGGTGAAGGAGGAGGTGATGATAGTAATGAGATGGAGGTGATAATTGACATAATTGGATAATATTATAAATAAATTACTATTTATAAAATATTTTATAGAATTTTATGAGTTAAAAATATTTTTTTATAAATGAACTAAATTTGAAGATTAATGTAAAATATTTTATATTAACTAATTTTTCTATAAAATATTTTACAAAAAATAAACACAAGAAAATATTTTTTTAGAAATAAACATAGAAAAATCTAGAAAATATTTCACACAAAACAAACATATTCTAAAAGAAAAAAGGATAGTTCATCACTAATCACTATCAATGTTGGGTAATCATTTTCTCTTTTATTTTTTTATTTCAATTATATTATAGAACTAGTTTTTAGAATTGAAATGATTCATCAAATTTTAATTCTAATTATAATTATTAAACCCGACTCAAATATCAAGTTGTATTGAGAAATTTAAGACATGAAATTTGGATTAAATTTTAATCTGAATTGGAAAAAATCTAATTAAATCTAATTAATTATGATTTTATTTGCTTGTTAACCTCAACTAGGAACATATTTTTTTAGTAAAATACAAAATAATATGGTTTAGATTAAAAAAAAAATTATTTATTCAAGTAGAATCGATGACACGGTTATCCAATTGTTTTTTGGGATGAGATTTAGGCCGAAAAATGTATAGTTGTAATCACTTCATTCATTCTTTCATTCACATCGTTAACGAGGTGTTCACAAATATATATATATTATGAATGAACAATAAAAATGCCCTTTTGTTTTACTTGGAAGAATTTTGCTAACATTTATTGCATGATGGTCCATGGCCATGAAACCTTCGAATGGTATTGGTGTGAAATGAAGAACCCAATCGTTTCACTTGTCTGCAGAGTTACGTTCATTAGACGAGGCAAGGGAAGGCTGTTGGGTCGTATTTTGGGCGGTCAAGGGTCATTCAAACTCGTCTATATTGGATTCTAATGGTTAAGATTTACGGTAAAATAGCTGTTTTAAAGTATTTTTAACTCGAAAAATATATTTTAAAATTTAATTTCTGACAATGTATTTACAAATTTTTTTCTTTGACGTTCAAAGTTTGATTATTGAGATTCATGGGAACATGGGCCATAGTTGATTGATGTAGCAAACCTACGAATGATGATCAGCATATGATGTTAGTAGGATGGAGGCCTTCAACTCTTGGCCAATATAGCAGGAGGGAGTGGTACTAGAACTGCTGTTTATCTATCTAAAGTTAACAACAAAACCAGCGAATCATATGAATATTGTGATTAATTTAGAGAACTGGGTCAGCTTCTAAAACCCCCATCAATTCTTGCCTAAGCTATGTATAGGCATTCGGCAACCCCACATAACCTGTTGAGTCAAATAACCTGGTTTTCCAGCTAAACTGAAATTATTGAGAGGTGTTTTTTTAGCAGACTTTCTGTCCTCGTCTCGCTGCTTGATTGCTCATAAACAAGAGAAGATACCCTTTATGGGGTTTACAATGACGAGATAGGCATCGAGATTTGAGCATTATGAAAGCAAAAGTAAAAATATGGAGAGGAAACTCTTTCACAAGCACTACGCAATTTTGATTAATTATAAGAGGGAATTAGCAAAGATAATCCAGAATCTCTATCCCTTTTCAAAAAGCCCTCTTTGACATGGTCCACCCCCAATATCCCTCCCTCGTCTTGGAATTACACGCCTAATGAAAAAAACAAAAACAAAAAAGAAGAAGAAAACACACACCCAAGAATCCCTAGTAGGCATGTTTCCTTTGGGTCTCGATGAAATTGCTGAAAGTGTGTCAAACTTTTGTATATCATCCAAATCTTCTGGGCCTTCCTCTTGGCAATCAGACAACATATAGGTTAGCTGGGTTACGGTCTTAAGGAACTGGACATGTCAAATATTGGTGATGTCTTGAAGATTGTCTACCAAATGTTACACAAAATCTGTGCATGATCACTAGGGAGATAAGACCCGACCTGTGCTGGCTTAATCAATGTCCGCAAGAGACCAGGACCCGAACCCCGTGGTGGCTCGATCGGCAGGCCAGCCTCTTTGGACTTTGGAGTGGCAATCTTGATATTTCACAAGTGGGTGGAGGGTAAAGTCGTGGGATCATGTGGTGTTGGGTACAGTTAAAAAAGCAGTGGGCATAACTTGATGTCAACTAAACGTAGGAAAGGGGCTGATTCACAAATGCTGCCTGTAATGGTCCTTCTCCATGCCACCCAACGGGGTGGCCAGCAGACAATGGTCTCTTTTTTGGGACCCACCTTGGGACCCATGAGTTTTCTTTTTCTGGTGGACCCACTGTGCCTTTCGAATACAAGTTGGGACGCTTTACAGTTTGCACACAGATTTGATCGGACTTGACCTTCGGCCTGTCTCGAGTCTCCAGCAAGCTATTTATTTTCTCTCATCTTCCATTAGCGAAGTGAGTGTTTGCTACTTGATAACTGATGTTTTCGGATGGTTAATTATTTAAAAATATATTAAAATGATATTTTTTTTTGTGTTAGTATATTAAAATAATTTTAAAAAAATTAAAATAAAAAATTTTATTTAAAAAAAACACGGTTTCGTTGCGATATCAAATAGATAAAAAAACTGAAGTCTTCAATGAGATTATAGGTTTCATTTAGTATCGCAGCCGCCTAACCGTGCTTTTGAATATTCTTGAATATCTTTTTAGATTTAAATTAATTTTTTTATATTTTTGAATTATTTTATATAAAAAATAAATTAAAAAATTAAAAAATTATTATTTTAATATATTTTTAAATAAAAGATATTTTAAAAAATAATCTTTACCTCAAATAATATATACATGTGTGTGTGTGGATCCACACACTCAAGAAATCACCCCCAGAAAGAAAAAAAAAATCAGAAAAAGAAAACAAGTGACCCACTTGTTAATATCTCTTGAAAGAAATAAAAATGTAATTTAATAGAGGATAAAGGGTGGGGGAAACAGAATGGAAGAGAGCATGATGACATGATAGCCTTTTCTTTATTCTTCCTGCATAA
>Ga0325403_1001866_pt1 | contig 18107 bp, 17 predicted proteins | sample PopdelMetagenome_19_FD_205665 | JGI IMG/M metagenome (GOLD analysis project Ga0325403, IMG submission 205665) | Populus deltoides microbial communities from Bellville, Georgia, United States - Xylem-PdKOR-R4 | ecosystem: Host-associated > Plants > Phyllosphere > Stem > Wood/Secondary xylem...
TCGGCCTCGCCGTCCATCGGGGCGTCGAGGGAGGCCAGGTGGTAGTCCTGCGCAGCGGCGAGCGCCTCGATGACCTCCTCCTGCTCCACCCGGAGGTGCTCGGCCAGCTGGGCGACCGTCGGTGAGCGGCCGATCCGCTGGGTCAGCTCCGCGGCCGCGGCCCCCAGCGAGAGGCGGAGCTCCTGGAGGCGGCGCGGGGGCCTGACGCCCCACTGGCGGTCGCGGAAGTGGCGGCGCAGCTCGCCGGTGATCGTGGGCACGGCGTACGGGAGGAAGCCGCGACCCTTGCCGGGCTGGTAGCCCTGGGCGGCCTTGACCAGCGCCAGCGAGGCGACCTGCACGAGGTCGTCGAGCTGCTCCCCCCGGTCGCGGAAGCGGGCCGCGAGGGCCTTCGCCACCGGCAGGTTGAGCACGACGACCTCGTCGAGCAGGCGGGAGCGCTCGGGCTCGGCGGCGGTGCTCGCGCGCTCGAGCAGCTCCTCGGTGGCCTGCTCGCGGGCACTGGTGGGGCGCTCAGCGCCCTGCTGCTGGGCGCCGTCCGCCGGTGCGGTCGCGGCGGGGGCCTCGGGGCCGTCGTGGTCGGCGGGCACGCCCCGCAGGGCGGGCGCCGCCGCGGCGGCTCGGGCGTCGAGGGGCATCCGAGCTCCTGGTCTCGCGGTCTGTCTCGGACGGTCCTGCCCGGCGCTCGCGGCCGGGGCACGGACCCCCGGGCTCCGCCCGGGCTCGCCCCAGCACAACACCGGGCACCCACCCCGGCAAGCCGAGCCAGGAGTGGTTCAACGGACGCCCCGCGGGTCCCCCTCGCGGTGCCGCGGCGACGTGCAGGGCGGTCTGCCCGGTGGTAGCAAGGCCCCATGCCCGAGGACGCCCCCCAGGACCAGCACGAGCGCCAGCAGCTGCTGCAGCGCATCACCGCCCAGGTGACCGCCGACCACAGCGGCGCCGACGTCGACGTCGTCCGCGACGCGCTGTCCGGGGCGATCGCGGAGCACGGCTTCCCCGAGCAGCCCCAGAAGTGGGTCGACGACACCGCTGGCGAGATCAGCCAGGGGCGGCACGTCGTGGTCGACCGCGAGCTGGGCATCGACAACGAGCTCGAGGAGACCCAGCAGGAGTCCGAGCAGTCGATCGAGGAGTCGCGATGAACGAGCACGAGGGCCTGGGCACCGGGACCGACGAGGACCCGACCGCGGGTCTGCCGCCGGTCACCGAGGCCGACATCGAGGCCGCGATGGGCGTCAACTCCGTCCCCGACGGCGTGCGCGTCAGCTCGAGCACGCCCGACGAGACCCGCCAGGTGATGGACTCGACCGGGCGCCTCACCGGCCCGGCCGAGGAGGAGCCCTCCGGCGTCGAGCCGCAGTAGCCCCGCCCGCGCAGGCCCCGCTCCTCGGTGAGCGGGGCCTGCGCGCGTCCGGCGCCGGCTACCCGGCGGTCTCCGAGACCTCGCCCGCGCGACGCTCCTCGGCGGGGGTGGCGTCGAGCCGGCCCACGGCGAGGTCCTCCAGGCGGGCGAGCAGCTCGCGGTTGCGCAGGCCGATGGCGACGCCGCGCAGCGGGCGCGGCACCCAGCTGCCGGGCCCGCGCACGGCGTCCTCCTCGATGGTCACCACCGTGCCGTCACCCCGCCCCAGCAGGCTGATGACCACACGGGCCTCGCCCAGCGGCCAGCCCCTCGCGGTCAGCTCGATGCGGCGGCCCGGGTCGACGGCGTCGCAGGTGGAGGTGCCGCGCCGCATCAGCGGCCAGGCCCCGAAGGAGTGGTGCAGGACGGCCCCGGCGGTCGGCCAGTCACCCTCGACGGCCCGCATGTGCGCGGTGCCCACGACGAACACGGGGTAGTTCCAGGCGTCGCAGAGCACCTCCCAGACCAGCTCCGGTCCGACGGGCACCCAGTGGCGTCGTGTGCTCACGGGTCATGCCTAGGCCGCCCGGGGGCGACGTGCCAGCCGGGGCGGGGCGGCGCAGGATCGCCAGGTGCAGACGTTCCTCCCCTTCCCGAGCTTCTCCGCCAGCGCCGAGGTGCTCGACTCCCCCCGCCTGGGCAAGCAGCGCGTCGAGGTGCTGCAGGTCCTGCGGGCCCTGGAGCTGCCCGAGTACGGGTGGGGCAACCACCCGGCCGCCGCCATGTGGCGGGGGCGCACCCCGGCGCTCGTGCGCTACGGCCTCGACTGCGTGACGGCGTGGACGGACCGCGGGCACGCGGACTCCACCGCGGAGCAGATCGCCGAGTTCGCCCCCGAGGTGGTGGGTGCCTCCCAGGCCGACCTCGCCGCCGCGGGGGCCCTGCCGAGCTGGCTGGGACGCGAGGACCTCCACCGCTCGCACCGGTCGAACCTGCTGCGCAAGGACCCCGAGCACTACGCGCCGCGCTTCGAGAAGGGGCTGGCCGACGACCTCGAGTACGTCTGGCCGGGGGCCGATGACGTTCCTGCGCGCGCGACGTCCCCGGGCCGGGCGCTGTGGGTGGTGCGCGCGCCCGACGCCACCACGCTGGGCGTGCTGGTGGGGCAGGGCGTGGTGGGCCTCGACACCAGCAGCGGCATCGACGTGCCGGCCGACCTCGCCGACGAGCCCGGTGCCGCCGCGGGCAGCGGGCTGCGGGCGCTCCTGGCCGAGCGGGCCGAGGCAGCGGGGACGCCCCGCCGGCGCGCGGGCAAGGCGCTGCGGCAGCTGGAGGCGCTGGTGGGCGAGGTGGCGGTCGGCGACGAGGTGGCCGTCCCCGTCCAGGGCGACCGCGCCCTGCTGGTCGGCGAGGTCACGGGCGAGTACGTCTTCGCGGGCGTGCAGGCGCTGGTGCCGCACCGCCGCGCGGTGCGCTGGCTCGACGTCGTGCCGCGGGCCGCCGTGGAGCGGCCCGCCGTGCTGCAGGACCCCCGCGCCCTCTTCCGGGTGGTGCTCTCCCTCGACGCCTCGCCCGCGACCTGACCCGGGACGAGGTGGTCAGGGGGTCGCACCGGGCTCCGGCGGCACCCCCGGCGGCACGAGCGCCGGTGCCGCCTCCGGGGGGCGCGGCTGGTCCTGGGGGTGCAGGCGGACGGCGACGAGGGCGACGTCGTCCTCCGGGTGGGCGGGCACGAGCCGCTCCAGCAGCGCGTCGCAGAGCTCGGGCAGCCGGCGGGGCGCCAGCTCGGACAGCAGCGCGCTCAGGCGCTCGAGCCCGGTGTCGAGCGACTGGCCGCGCTGCTCCACGAGGCCGTCGGTGTAGAGCAGCACGGTGGCACCGCGCTCGACGGTGACGACGGCCTCCTGCCGCTGCGACGCGGGGTCGTAGCCGAGGAGCAGGTCGGGGGCGTCGACCTCCAGGAGCTCGACCCGCCCGTCGGCGTGCAGCACCATCGGCGGCGGGTGGCCGGCGCTCGACCAGCGCAACCGCGTGGTGCCCGCCTCGCGCTCCGCCGCCGTCTGCTCCAGGCGCAGGACGACGGCGGTCGCCGTGGTGGCGACGAGCAGCCCGGACAGGGCCGCGTCGAGGCGGGAGAGCACCTCGGCCGGGCCGGCGCCCGTGGTGAACGCGATGCCCCGCAGCAGGCCGCGCACCTGGCCCATCGCGGCCGCGGCGGCGGTGTCGTGGCCCACGACGTCGCCGATGACGAGCACCGCGGCGCCGTCGGCCTGCAGGAAGGAGTCGTACCAGTCGCCCCCCACCTGCGCCGCCGCGGCGGCGGGCAGGTAGCGGACGACGAGCTCGGCGTGGTCCGGCTCGGGCGGGGCGGTGAGCAGGCTGCGCTGGAGGGCCGCGGCGAGGTCGCGCTGCTCCTCGTACAGCCGGGCGTTGTCGAGGGCCGAGCCGGCGCGGGAGGCGATCTCCCGCGCGGTGGCGCGGTCCTCCGGGGCGGGGGCGCCGCGCTCGGCACCCCAGAAGAGGGTCAGCAGGCCCAGGGTGCGGCCGTGCGCGCGCAGCGGGAGCACCTCCAGGGCCACGGGAGCCAGGTCGGCGGCCAGGCGGCGGGCCTCGTCGTCGCCCAGGGCCCGGGCGAGCAGGGCGCCGGCGCCCTCCGGCACCCCCACCGGCTCCCCCGTGCGCAGCGCCTCCAGCACCGGTGCGCCCGCGGCCAGCCCGATGAAGCGCCGCGCCGCGTACCGCTCCACGAGCCGGGTGCGGTCCGGGTCGCGGTGGGCCCACCCGACGTCGCGCAGGCCGCCGTCGGGCTCGACCAGGGTGACGACGGACCAGTCCGCCAGCTCGGGGACCACCGTGGCCGCCAGGCGGGCCACGGCGGTGCGGGCGTCGAGCACCTCGGTGAGCTGGTGGGTGGTGCGCGAGAGGAGCTCCAGGCGCGCCGCCGCGGCGAGGAGCTGCGCCTGCGCGAGCCGGCGCTCGGAGATCTCCAGGAAGTACACCGACAGCCCGTCGGGCACCGGCCAGGCGCGCACCTCGTACCAGCCGTCGAGCGGGGGCGGGTAGTGCGCCTCGAAGGTGACGGGCTCCCCGGTCTCGACGGCCGCCCGGTAGTGCTCCTCGAAGGTGCTCCCCACCGTGGCGGGGAACAGCTCCCACACCGAGCCGCCCAGCAGCTCGTCGCGGGGCCGCCCCAGCAGCCGCTCCGCCTCGGCGTTGACGTAGGTGAAGCGGAAGTCGCGGTCGAGGGCGTAGAAGGCGGCCGACATGCTCTCCAGCACCCGGGCGACGCGGGCGTCGCCGTCGCGGACGCCGGTGGTGTCGAAGGCGGCGCCGATCATGCGGGTGGTGCGGCCCTGGGCGTCGCACAGCGCCCGCCCCCGGCCCTGCACCCAGCGCTCGTGGCCGTCGGGCCGCAGCACGCGGAACTCGGCCTCGAACGTGCCCCCGGTGGCGATCGCGCGCTGGAGCGCCGCGCTGACGCGGTCGACGTCGTCGGGGTGCAGGTAGGAGGAGAAGGCGTCGATGCTCCGGCCGAAGTCCTCGCGGGCGACGCCGAAGGTGTCGAGCAGGCGGTCGTCCCAGTCGAGCTCGCCCGTGACCAGGTCCCAGTCCCAGCCGCCGACGCCGGCGGCGTCGATGGCGAGCCCGATCCTCAGGCGGGTCCGCTCGACCTCGTCGGCGACGCGGGCGAGGTCGAGCTCGGCAAGCGCACTGGCCCCCAGCTGCTGCAGCGACGCGACGTCGTGGTCGGTCCAGTCGCGCGGCTCGGGCCCGTAGACGCACAGGACGCCGACCGTCCGCTCCCCCTCGCGCAGGGGGACGCCGAGGTAGCTGCCCAGCTCCCCGCTCTCCACGTCGGGGATGCCGGCCGCGCGGGGGTCGCTGGCGGCGTCGCGGACCACGAGGGCCCGCTCCTCGGAGGCCGCCCGGTGGCACAGGGTGCCCTCCGGCGCCTCGAACCGGGGCCGGTGCTCCCCCGCCCGCAGGCCGACGACGGCCACCACCTCGTGCACGTCGTCGTGCACGAGGACCACCTGGGCCGACGGCGCGCCCACCAGCCGGGCGGCCAGGTCGGCGAGGCGCTCCAGCCCCGTGGGGTCGAGGGGGTCTCGGGCGCCGGGGAGGCCGTCGCCGGCCTCGTCGGTGGGGGGTGTCCCCGCTCGGCGCGCCACGACGTCCACGTCCTCCTCCTGGTGCCCGGAGCGCCCCCGCTCCCGGCCCGCGGTGTGCGCGGTGGGAGCAGTGTGCGGCACGGCGGTGCCCTCGGGCACGCGACCTGGTAGGAGGACCCGCGCGGGCCCGCTCAGCGGCGGGGCCCCCGGGAGGAGCCGCGGCCGTCGGGGACGACGTGCAGGCGCGGTGCGGGTGCGGAGGTGACCGCGGGCTCGGAGGCCAGCGCGGGCACCAGGCGCAGCTCGGGCGGCCCGGCCGGGGCCGCGGGTCTCGCGGCGTCGGGTCCGTCACCGCGCTGCTCGGACCGCGCGTCGAGGTGGGGGGCGTGCACGGCGCGGGGCAGCCCGCCCGCCGGCGCGCTGCGGCGCACCAGGCCGAAGGCCATCACCGGGCCGAACACGCTCACCGGCCCCGCCGGGGCGGGCATGCGGAGCACCTGGGAGTCGTCGGTGCCCGTCGAGGCGGCGGAGGCCGCACCCGCGGGGGCCGCGGCGGGCGCCTCGGCGGACCGCACCACGCGGGCGCGCTCGCGCCAGGAGTCGAGGTCGACGACCGGTGAAGCAGACACGGGCTGGCTCCGATCTGAGGGGTCCCCCGCCCCGCCGGCGGGGGCGCGTGGTGCTGGATGGTACTTCTGGAACTTCTGTGACTCGTGTGACTCAGGAGAAGTTAGAGGCTCCAGAGGCTGCGGCGCCAGCACCGCGAGGGCGTGTCGCGGCCCGGTCAGGCCGGGGTGCCGCCGGCGCGGCGCACGGCCGCGTCGCGCTCGGCCAGGCGGTCCGCGGACCGCGGGCCCGCACCCCCGCCCGAGCGGCCGGCAGACCGCTCCCCGCCGTCGTGGCGCTCGCCGCCGTCGTCACCCTCGGACGGCTCGGGCGCGCCGTGGCTCAGCCGCAGCTCGCGGCCCGCCGCGACGTCCTCGGCGTGCTTGGCGGCGGCCTTGTCGCTCTTGCGCGTGTCGCGAGGAGGGAGCTGCAGGTCCTCCTCGGCGGCGATGCCCGCCTGGAGCTGGCGACCGCGCTCCAGCTCGGCGTCGAGCTCGGCCCCGAAGAGCAGCGCGAGGTTGGTGATCCACAGCCACAGCAGGAAGACGATCGCGGTGGCGAAGGTGCCGTAGGTGGCGTCGTAGTCGCTGAACCCCGAGACGTAGACGCCGAACCCGGTCGAGGCGACGGCCCACACCAGGATCGCCACGACGGCGCCGACGCTGGTCCAGGTCCACTTCGGGCGCCGGACGTTGGGGGTGAGCTGGTAGAGCACCGCCACGACCACCACGACGATGAGCGCCAGCACCGGCCACTTGGCGATGCTCCAGACGGTGACCGCGGTGGAGCCGAGCCCGACGACGTCGCCGATCGCCTCGGCCACCGGGCCGGAGACCACGAGGATCACCAGCGCCGCGACCACCAGCACGACGGCGACGACGGTGACCAGCAGCTGCATCGGACGCAGCTTCCACACCGGGCGGCCCTCGGTGGTGCCGTAGATGCGGTTCATGGCGCGGGAGAAGGCGCCGACGTAGCCGCTCGCCGACCAGAGCGCACCGAGCAGGCCGACGACCAGGCCGAGGCCCGCCGCCTGGTTGTCCTGCAGGCCGCTGATGACGCCAGCGATCTGGTCGGTGACGTCCTGCGGGGCGAACCTGCCGATGACCTCGGTCAGCGTCGCGGTGGTCTGCGGCCCCTGCCCCAGCACCCCGACCAGCGAGACGATCGCCACCAGGCCCGGGAAGAGCGCGAGGACGCCGAAGTAGACCAGCGCCGCGGCCAGGTCGAGGCAGCCGTCGCTGGAGAACTCGCGCACCGTCTTGCGGAGCACGTAGATCCAGGACCGCTTCGTGAGGTCGGTGGGGTCGTCGGGCTTGCTCGGGTCGTCCGGGGAGGGCATCGCCCTCGCCTGCTCCGACGGCCTCTGCTGCGTCGCACCCTCAGCCACCACCGGGACCTCCACCACCTGCACCACCGCTGCCCGCTGCTGGAGCGGTGCCAGTCTGTGGCGCGCGGTGCGAGGGTGCGACCGGGGAGGATGACGGGATGTGCGGTCGCTACGCCAGCAGCCGGTCCGACGCGGAGCTCGTGGAGGCCTACGCGGTCGACACCGTCGTGGGCGAGGAGCTGCGCCCCTCGTGGAACGTGGCGCCCACCCAGCCGGTGCGGGTGGTGGTCGAGCGCGAGCCCGACGACGCGGACGGTGGGGGCGGCAGCGCCCAGCGGCAGCTGCGCACCGTCCGCTGGGGCCTGGTGCCGTCGTGGGCCAAGGACCCGTCCGTGGGCAGCCGCATGATCAACGCGCGCGTCGAGACGGTGACGGAGAAGCCCGCCTACCGGCGCGCGGCGGCCCGGCGCCGCTGCCTGCTCCCGGCCGACGGCTACTTCGAGTGGGAGCAGCGCGAGGTCCCCGGCGCGCGGGGTCCGAAGGTGGTGAAGGTCCCCCACTTCCTGCACGACCCCGACGGCGCTCCCCTCACCTTCGCGGGGCTCTACGAGCTCTGGAAGGACCCGGCCGCCGCCGAGGGCGAGGACCCGTGGCGGTGGACCACCACCGTGATCACGACGCGGGCGACCGACGCCGCGGGGCGGATCCACGACCGGAGCCCCCTGGTGCTGCCCCCGGACTTCCAGGGCGACTGGCTCGACCCCGCGCTCACCGACCTCGACCTGGTGCGCCAGGTGCTCGACGCCGTGCCCCCGCCGCGGCTGCTGCCGCGGGAGGTCGGCCGCGCGGTGGGGAGCGTCCGCAACGACGGCCCCCAGCTCGTGCTGCCCCTGTCCGAGCTCGACGGCGAGGACGCCGCCGGCCGCTGAGGGGCCCGGGGAGCCTGCTGACGCCGCGGCGGAGGGAGGTGCTCCGGAAGCCCACGATCACAGTGGGAAGGTGTTCGGGAATCCCAGGACCGCGGTGGGCGTGGGGGCCGGAGCGCTTCGGGGGTCAGGCCTCTTCGAGGTCGGGGCCGCCCCCGCCGTCGTCGCCCCGCAGGTGGGGCGCCACGACGGCGGCCACCACGGCCACCGCGGCGAGCAGCGACGCGGTGGAGGTGCCCCCGGCGAGGAGGCCCAGGGCCACCATGACGGCCCCCGCCCCCGCCACCAGCAGGGCCACCAGCGCCATCGGCGACATCCGCGGCAGGGTCCCCAGCAGCAGCACCAGCCCCGCGACGCCGACCGCCAGGGCCCCGGGCAGGTCCCAGGTGCCCACCGAGACCAGGCCCTCGCGCAGCACCAGGGTGTGCTCCGCGGTCCAGCGGGGCTGCCCGCCGCTGGCCACCACGACGCCGGCGGTGCCCGCCGCGAGCGCGAGCAGGCCCCAGCCGCGCCCCAGGCGGACGGCGCGGGAGGGGTCGCCGCTGCGCCGGACGGCGTCGAGCGCGGCCCAGCTGCCGCCGCCGCCCACGAGGAGCACGAGGTGGACGAGCGCGAGGAGCACCACGGCCCACGCGCCGGTCGCGTCGGCGGAGCCCACCCCGCCGCTCGGGACGGCCAGGTGGGCGGCGCCGGCCACCCCGAGGGCGGCCCCCACCGCGGCGGCGGGCCTCACGAGGAAGCCGGTGAGCAGCGTCACGACGAGCGCCAGCTCGAGCGCGGGCACCACCCAGCCGGAGGCCCCCGGGAGGCCGAGCGCTCCCGCGAGCCAGCTCTGCGCCGCGGGTCGCGGCAGCACGAGGTCCTGGAGCCACAGCAGGCCCAGCGCCACGCGCAGGAGCGCGAGCGCCAGCCCCTCTCCTCGGCCGCCCATGCTGGCCAGTGTCGGGCCTCAGGCGGTCAGGGCAGGCGCAGCCACGCCGCCGACCAGGGGGCGAGCCAGACGTTCCCGTCGTCGCCGCGGTGCGCGGGGGCGCCGGTGAGGGCGTCGTGCGCGCCGCCGAGGCCGAGCTCCTCCAGCCGCCAGCCCGGGTAGGAGCGCCAGTCCTGGGTGGCGTTGTAGAGCGCGAGCAGGTCGCCGACGGGGTGGCGGCGGAGCACCGCGAGGACTCCCGGGTCGTGCACCTCCAGCACCTCCGAGGCCACCGACGCGTGCAGGTGGGGCAGCGACGCCCGGACGGCAGCCAGGTGCCGGACGCCGGCGAAGAGCCGGCCGGGCACGGTGGTGGCGTCGTGGCGGGCCTCCAGGGCCGCCTCGTCCATCCACGGGCGGTGGGCCCAGCGGTTGTCGGACTCGTGGCCGGGCTCGCTGGCCCACGCGTCGTCGCCGCGCAGGCCCAGCTCGTCGCCCATCCACAGGACCGGGACGCCGCCCCAGCCCATGACGAGGGCGTGGCCCAGGAGCACGCGCGCCACGGCTGCGTCGACGCGCGGGTCGCCCGGCCCCGCGCCGTCGTCCTGCGCGGCCACCAGGCCGGTGAGGGCCGCGGCGGAGCCGGAGATGCGGCGGTCGCCGGTGGCCGGGTTCTCCTGGAAGACGAGGCCGCGGGCGGGCGAGCCCGGGAACGCGCCGGAGAACCAGTCGGACAGGAACGAGCGGTGCTGGTGGCCGTCCAGGCCGACGGCGGCGGCGTCCTCGTCGGTGACGGCCCAGCCGATGTCGTCGTGGCAGCGCACGTAGGTGATCCACGCGGCGCTGCTGGGTGCGGCGGGCAGGGCGCGGAGGGCCTGCGCGGCGAGGCGCACGTCCTGCGCGGCGACCATCGACCAGAACTGCACCATGAGCGTGTTGTGGTAGGCCAGGTCGGAGACGCGGCCGTGGTGCTCGCCCTGGCCCAGGTACTGCACCAGCTGGTGCGGGGAGACGATCGCCTCGGCCTTGAGCAGCACCGCGGGGCAGGCGACGCGGGCGAGGGCGCGCAGCACCTGCGTGAGGCTGTGCACCTCGGGCTGGTTCTGGCAGTCGGTGCCCAGGCGCTTCCAGATGAAGGCGATGGCGTCCAGGCGGAGCACCTCGACGCCGAGGTTGGCCAGGAACAGGACGATCTCGGCGTACTCCACCAGCACGTCGGGGTTGGACCAGTCGACGTCCCACTGGAAGCTGTTGAAGGTGGTCCAGACCCAGCCCTCCAGCTCGTCGTCCCAGGTGAAGCTGCCGGGGGCGAAGTCGGGGAAGACCTCGGGCAGCGTGCGCTCGTAGGCGTCGGGCTGCTCGCGGTCGGGGTGCACGCGGAAGTAGGCGCGGTAGCGCGGGTCGCCCTCGCGGGCCTTCCTGGCCCACTCGTGCTCGCGGGCCACGTGGTTCAGCACCAGGTCGAGCACCAGGGAGGTGCCCTGGGCGCGCAGCGCGCGGGCGAGCTCGCGCAGGTCCTCGACGTCGCCCAGGTCGGAGCGGACGGCGCGGTAGTCGGCCACGGCGTAGCCGCCGTCGCTGTCGCCCTCGCGGGGCTGCAGCACCGGCATGAGGTGGAGGTAGGTGACGCCCAGCTCGCGCAGGTGCTCGAGGCGCCCCCGGACGCCGGCCAGGGTGCCCGCGAAGCGCTCGGTGTAGGCGGCGTAGCCGAGCATGCCCGGCTCCTGGAACCAGTCGGGCCGCAGCGTGCGGGCCTGGTCGAGGCGGTGCAGCTCGGGCTCGCGCTCGGCGTAGGCGGTCGCGGCGGCGCGCAGCAGGCGCCGCTCCAGCGCGGCGGCGGCCCCGGGGTCGTGGACGGCGGCCAGGCCCGCCCTCAGGTCGGGCCACCAGCGCTCCACGCGCAGGGCGAAGAGCTCCCGGCGCTCGGGCGAGAGGTCCGCGAGGACGTCGTCCACCGGGGCCAGGAGGGCCTCCACCCCTGCGAGCCGCCCGCTGGCCGGCACCTGTCCTGCTGCCACCTCGTGCACCGCGTCCTCCTCGACCGGCCGTGGACGACCCGCGCGTCCTCCCCGGGCCCGCCCCGGTGGTCCGACACGCTATCCATCGGCACCCCACCACCCCGGGTGGAGGTGATCAGCGCTCCTGCGCCGTCGTCGCCCGGACGCGCGAGGAGCCCCACCCGGCGTGCGGGTGGGGCTCCTCGGGGCCGGTGCCCCGGCGGCCGGGCGCACTGCGGTCAGCGCACGGCCGGCGGACGCCGGCGGGTGCGTCAGGCGCGGCTGTGGCTGCGGCCGCGGGTGGCCTGGTAGATGGCCAGCACGATGATCGCGCCGATGATGGAGCCGATCCAGCTCGCGGGCTGGACGAAGCTGTCGCCGGACCCCCCGCCGAAGAGGAGTCGTCCCAGGAAGCCGCCGACGAACGAGCCGACGACGCCCAGCAGGATGGTCCCGCCGACGCCGAGGCCGGAGCGCCCGGGGACGACCAGGCGGGCGAGGTAGCCCGCCACGATGCCGATGACGATGAGGCCGATGATGGTTCCGAGCATGGTGTCCCCGCAGGTGAGAGTGCGTCTTTCTGGCGCTGGCGACGCTAGGCCCGTTGGCTGCCCTCGGCATCCTGAGACGGGCGTCACAGGCCGCTCGGGCGACATCGTGACCGGGCTGTGACGCGGTGGCCCCCGGGAGCAGCGTGGGAGGATGGGACCGATGAGCGAGCAGACGGCCGCACGGACGGACGCCGAGGTCCCCGCACGCCCCGTGCAGCGGCGCTCCGGGCGCCAGCGCGCGGCGGTCGCCGCCCTGCTCGACTCCGAGCCCGGCTTCACCAGCGCGCAGGACCTCTACGCGCGCCTGCGCGAGCAGGGCAACCCCATCGGGCTGGCCACGGTCTACCGGGCGCTGCAGGCCCTGGTGGAGGACGGCGACGTCGACGTCCTGCGCACCGGTGACGACGGCGAGGCCGTCTACCGCCGCTGCAGCACGGGGCACCACCACCACCTGGTCTGCCGCCGCTGCGGCAGGGCCGTGGAGGTCGAGGGCAGCGCCGTCGAGGCGTGGGCGCAGAAGACCGCCGCGGCGCACGGCTTCACCGACGTCGACCACGTGGTCGAGATCTTCGGCACCTGCGCCGACTGCGCCGCCACCCGCTGACGCGCCAGCAGCACCCCCGGCGCCCCCCGGCGTCCCCCGGACCGACCAGCGCTGGTCGGTCCGGGCTCCTGACGGGTCTACAGTGAGAAGAGTTATCACTACGACTCTCATCGGAGGGCCCGTGCCCCGCCCCGCGCTCCCGTCCCGCACCTCCCGCACGTCCCTGGCGCTCGCCGGGGGCCTCACCGCCGCCCTGGCGCTCACCGCCTGCGGCGGGGGTGGCAGCACGCCGGCGGCCGGCGCGTCGGACGGCGGGTCGGCCACCGGCGGTCCGGCCGCGCTCACCGTGGTCGCCTCCACCGACGTCTGGGGCAGCGTCGCCAGCGCCGTCGGCGGTGACGCCGTCGAGGTGACGTCGATCATCGACGACCCCTCGCAGGACCCGCACTCCTTCGAGGCCACCACCCGCGACCAGCTGCTCGTGCAGGACGCGGACGTCGTCGTCCAGAACGGCGGCGGGTACGACCCCTTCATGGACCAGCTCGTCGAGGCCTCCGGCACGCAGGCGCCCGTCGTCGACGCCGTGGAGGTCTCCGGGCTCGAGGGCGCCGAGGACGCCGCCGGCCACGCCGACGAGCACGGGGACGAGCACGCCGACGACCACGGGGACCACGCCGACGAGGGCCACGCGCACGGCGCGTTCAACGAGCATGTCTGGTACGACCTGGCCACCGCCGGGAAGGTCGCCGAGGCGGTCGCGGCGGCGCTCGGGGAGGCCGACCCGCAGCAGGCCGCCGCCTTCGAGGCGAACGCGAGGGCGTTCACGGACGGCCTGGCCCCGCTGCAGGCCCAGGAGGCGGAGGTCTTGGCCGCGAGCGCCGGCACCGGCGTCGCCGTCACCGAGCCCGTCCCCGACCGCCTGCTCGCGGCCATGGGACTGGTCGTGAAGACCCCCGAGGAGTTCTCCGCGGCCGTCGAGGAGGGGACCGACGTCTCCCCCTCCGTGCTGGCCGACACCACGGCGCTGTTCACCGACGGGGCCGTCAAGGCGCTGGTGTACAACGAGCAGACCACCGGCGCCGAGACGGACGCCGTGCTGAAGGCGGCCCAGGCCGCCGGCGTGCCGGTGGTCCCGGTCACCGAGACGCTCCCGGACGGTCAGGACTACACCCAGTGGATGAGCTCCAACATCGCGGCCGTCCGCACGGCCGTGGGGCTGTGAGCAGCGGCTCCGTCCTCTCCCTCCGCGGCGCCGGGCTCAGCTACGGCGACCACCGCGTCTGGTCCGGCCTCGACCTCGAGGTGCGCCCCGGCGAGCTCGTCGCCGTGCTGGGGCCGAACGGCTCCGGCAAGACCAGCCTGGTCAGGGCGGTGCTGGGGCGCCAGCCCCTGACCGAGGGGCGCCTCGAGGTCCAGGGGCGCCCGCCCCGGCAGGGCTCGGCGGACATCGGGTACGTGCCGCAGCAGCGCCTGATCGACCCGATGACCCCGCTGCGGGCCCGCGACCTGGTGCGCCAGGGCATCGACGGCCACCGCTGGGGGCTGCCGCTGCCGCGCCGCGCCGTCCGCGAGCGCGTCGACGAGCTGCTGGCCGCCGTCGGGGCGACCTCCTACGGCGACGTGCCGGTGGGGCTGCTGTCCGGCGGTGAGCAGCAGCGGGTGCGGATCGCGCAGGCCGTGGCCACCGACCCGGCCCTGCTGCTGTGCGACGAGCCGCTGCTCTCCCTGGACCTGGCCCACCAGCGCGAGGTGGTGTCCGTGGTCGACGGCCGCCGGCGCGCGGGGGCAGCGGTGCTGTTCGTGACGCACGAGATCAACCCGGTGCTCGACGTGGTCGACCGGGTGCTCTACCTGGCTCCCGCGGGCCACCGCGTGGGTGCGCCCGAGGAGGTGCTCACCTCCGAGAGCCTCAGCGACCTGTACGGCACGCGGGTCGAGGTGCTCCACCACGCCGGGCGCGTGCTCATCGCCGCCGCGGGCGGCGACCCCCACCACCACTGCGAGCCGACGGAGGAGCGGGCATGAGCTGGGACGCGGTGCTGGGGAGCCTGTTCGACTTCAGCGACTACTCCCGGCTGCTGCCGCTGGTGGCCAACTCGCTGTGGGCCGCGGCGGCCCTGGGCCTGGTCGGTGGCCTGGTGGGCGTGCTGGTCGCCACGCGAGACCTGGCCTTCGCCGTCCACGGCATCGCCGAGCTGAGCTTCGCGGGCGCGGCGGCGGCCCTGCTGCTGTCGGTCGACGTGGTGCTCGGCTCGGTGGTCGGCTCGCTGCTGGCCGCGGCCCTCATCGGCGTCCTCGGGGTGCGGGCCCGCGACCGGAACTCGATCATCGGCGTCCTGATGCCGTTCGGCCTCGGGCTGGGCGTGCTGTTCCTGGCCCTGTACCCGGGGCGCTCGGCCAACAAGTTCGGCCTGCTCACCGGGCAGGTGGTGGCCGTCGACGACCCGCGCCTGGTGACCATGCTGGCCACCTCGGCCGTGGTGCTGGCGGTGCTGGCCGTGGTGTGGCGCCCGCTGCTGTTCGCGAGCGTCGACCCGGACGGTGCCGCGGCCCGCGGGGTCCCGGTCCGCGGGCTGTCGCTGGTCTTCATGGTGGTGCTCGGCCTGTCGGTCGCGATGGCCGTGCAGGTCGTCGGGGCGCTGCTGGTGCTGTCGCTGCTCATCACGCCGGCAGCGGCCGCGGTGCGCGTGTCGGCGTCACCGCTGTGGGTGCCGGTGCTGTCGGTCGCCTTCGCGATGACCTCCGCCGTCGGCGGCATCCTCCTGGCCCTCGGCGGCTCCGTGCCGATCAGCCCCTACGTCACGACCATCTCCTTCGCGATCTACGTGGCGTGCCGGCTGCTCGGAGACCGGCGCAGCCGCCGCGGGTGGACGCGGCGGCGCCCCGCGCCCGTCGCGCAGCCCGAGGCCGCCACCTCCCTCTGAGCGCCCGCGTGCCCGGCGCTGCAGGCCCCCGCGCGGACGCCCTCGTGGCGCGCCTGCGGCGGGCGGGGTGCGTCTTCGCCGAGGAGGAGGCCGCCCTGCTCCTCGAGGACGACCCCCCGCGGGCCGTGCTGGAGGCCCGCGCCGCACGCCGCTGCGCCGGTGAGCCGCTGGAGCAGGTGCTCGGGTGGGCCGCCTTCGCCGGGCTGCGGGTGGCCGTGGCGCCGGGGGTCTTCGTGCCGCGGCGGCGCAGCGAGCTGCTCGCCCGCGAGGCCGTGGGGCGGGCGGCCCGGGCCCAGGAGGCGGCGCGGGCGCGCGGAGGGCGGGCCGTCGTCGTCGACCTGTGCTGCGGGAGCGGGGCGCTCGCGCTGGTGGTGGCCGTGCGGGTGCCGGGGGCCGAGGTGCACGCCGCCGACGTCGACCCCGCGGCCGCGGCGTGCGCCGCCCACAACCTGCGGGGGGCCGCTGGGGGCTCGGCGGGGAGCGGCCGCGTCCACACGGGCGACCTCTTCGACGCCCTGCCGCCGGACCTGCGCGGGCGCGTCGACGTGCTGGTGGTGAACGCGCCGTACGTCCCGCGCGACCAGGTCGCGCTGATGCCGCCCGAGGCCCGCGACCACGAGCCGCGCCTCGCCCTCGACGGCGGCGGGGACGGGCTCGACGTGCACCGGCGCGTGGCCGCGGGCGCCCGGTCGTGGCTGTCACCGGGCGGGGTGCTGCTGGTGGAGACGAGCGCCCGGCAGGCGGAGGGCACCGAGGACGCGTGCCGGGCCGGGGGCCTGGCGCCGAGCACCGCCACCGACGAGGTGCTCGAGGCAGCCGTCGTCGTCGCGCTGGCCTAGCCTGGGCCTGCTCCGCGCTCCGCAGGGCACACCCCCCGAGAGGACCCGCGCCCGGTGGCCCCGGCCGACCCAGAACGCACCGCACCCGGCACCCCCGCCCCTGCGAGCGGCGGCGCACGCCGGTGACCGAGGTCCTCCTCCTGCTCGTGGCCGGCGCCCTGGTCGTCGCGTGCGGCGGCTTCGTGGCCGCGGAGTTCTCCCTGCTCACGGTCGACCGCGCCACCGTCGAGCGCGCCGCCGAGGGCGGTGACCGGCGGGCCGCCGGCACCCTGCTGGCGCTGCGGAACCTGTCGACGCAGCTGTCGGGCGCCCAGGTCGGCATCACCATCACCAACCTGGCCATCGGGTTCCTGGCCGAGCCCGCCATCGGCCGGCTCCTGGACGGGCCGCTGGAGTCCGCCGGGCTGACCGGCGGCGCCGCGACCGCGGTGTCCGTCACCGCTGCCCTGGCCCTGTCGACCCTGGTCACCATGGTCTTCGGCGAGCTGGTGCCCAAGAACCTCGCCATCTCGCTGCCCTACGCCACCGCCTACGCCGTGCAGGGCTTCAGCCGCGGCTTCGCACGCGGCATGGCGTGGCCGATCCGCGCGCTGAACGCGATGGCCAACGCGATCCTGCGCCGCCTGTTCCGCACCGAGCCCGCCGAGGAGCTCGCCTCGGCGCGCTCGGCCGACGAGCTGCTCTCGCTGGTGCGCCGCTCGGCGGAGCAGGGCACGCTCGAGGAGGAGACCGCCGCGCTGCTGCAGCGGTCGCTGGCCTTCGCGGGCCGCCGCGCCGTCGACGTCATGACCCCCCGCATCCGGGTTCGCACCCTGTCCGCCGACGACCGCCTCACCGACCTCGTCGACGCCGTCCACGACTCCGGCCGCTCCCGCTTCCCGGTCACCGGGGAGGACCAGGACGACGTGCTCGGCGTCGTCCACGCCCGCGAGGCGCTGCTGGCCCCGCCCGAGCGCGCCCACGACGTGCGGCTGCGGGACGTGCTCGAGCCCGCCTCCCTGGTCCCGGAGACCCTTGAGCTCGACGACCTGCTCGACCAGCTGAAGGACAGCACCCTGCAGCTGGCCGTCGTCGTCGACGAGTACGGCGGCTTCGCCGGCGTGGTCACCTTCGAGGACCTGGTCGAGGAGCTGGTGGGCGAGGTCGTCGACGAGCACGACGTCGAGAGCAGCCGCGCCCGCCCCGACGGCGACGGCGCCTGGGTGCTGGCGGGGCTGCTGCGCCCCGACGAGGTCTTCGAGGGCACCGGCGTGCAGCTGCCCGAGCACCCCTCCTACGAGACGGTCGCCGGTCTGGTGCTGCGCGAGCTCGGGCGCCTGCCCGACGCCGGCGACACCGCGGTCGTGGTGGTCACCACCGACGCGGTCGACGACGGCGGCCTGCCCGTCGAGCAGCGCGCCGAGCTGCGGGTCGACGGGATGGACGGCCTGCGCATCGAGGTGCTGCACCTGCGGCTGCTCGGCCCGGCGCACGCGCCGGACGGCGATGACGACGACGAGCGGGGCGACCGGTGAGCGACGGGCTGGCCATCGGGCTGGCGGTGGTGCTGCTGGCGCTGAACGCCTTCTTCGTCGGCGCGGAGTTCGCGGTGATCTCCGCGCGGCGCTCCTCGGTGGAGCTGCTCGCGGCGGGCGGCAGCCGCGCCGCCCGCACCACGCTCAAGGCCATGGAGGACGTCACCTCCATGCTCTCGTGCGCCCAGCTGGGCATCACCCTGTGCTCGCTGGGGCTCGGCGCCGTCGGCGAGCCCGCCGTCGCCCACCAGATCGAGCCGCTCTTCGAGGCGGCCGGCCTGCCCGAGGCGCTGGTGCACCCCGTGGCGTTCGCGATCGCGCTCGTCGTCGTCGTCACCGCGCACGTGGTCCTCGGCGAGGTGGTGCCCAAGAACCTCGCGCTGGCCGGCCCCGACCGCGCCGCGCTGGTGCTCGCACCGCCGCTGCGCGTCCTGTCGATGGTGCTGAGGCCGGTGATCGCGGTCACGAACTGGCTGGCCAACCACGTGCTGCGGCTCTTCAAGGTGGAG
>Ga0325403_1001868_pt1 | contig 18106 bp, 7 predicted proteins | sample PopdelMetagenome_19_FD_205665 | JGI IMG/M metagenome (GOLD analysis project Ga0325403, IMG submission 205665) | Populus deltoides microbial communities from Bellville, Georgia, United States - Xylem-PdKOR-R4 | ecosystem: Host-associated > Plants > Phyllosphere > Stem > Wood/Secondary xylem...
TATTATATAAGAGTCTGGAGCTCATCTCTACGATGCTTTCCAACAACAATGTGTAGCTTTAGTTTAAAATTAATACATCAATATTCAGACAGAAAAGGTTCAATAACATGATTCAATGTCTGTTTTTATTATTATTATTATTATTAACGTGAGTATCCAGGTCAGCTTGTGTGCAATTAGACTAATCTCACGGATCCTAAAGTTAACGACCATGTAAACCTCTAGTAGTCCTAGAATTTATAGGACTCGAACTAGTGATTTTCAGAGAGTAAACTCAGAACCTGACTAATTGAGTTATACCCGTCGAGATTTGTCTTTTAATATAATTGAAGCATCATACGGTGACACGTATTTGGCAATGTTCCTGGTCATCTCCTCCTGAGTTCATCTCTAGTTTCTGCTTTTAAATTGTATTCTCATAGATGATGCCTTCAAGTTTACTCTAAGCATATGCATGGGGCCTTAATTTCTAGTCTCTCTATCTTTCTTTTTTTTCGCTAGAAAAAAAAATGTAGTCCAAAATTTCATAAGACAAGACAAAATAAAACTATCCACGTGAAACCCTTGCATGATTGAAATAAACGAACGTGAAATGGCGTTCGGTCCCGAAAATCCCTACCGGCCATCCAACCCTAAAAGAAAAATGGGGCCAAAATCATGGCTATTTTTAGTTATTAACACATTGTTTTTTAAACAATATTGATGAAATAAAAAAAATTGATGAAATAGTATAATTTGTAAATGTCATAATTGAAAAATATGATATTTATAGCTTGTCGCTATTTAGAATAGCAATATCTTATAAAAAAAAATATTGAATAGATAGGAGAGAGGAGAGAAAGAAAAAAAAGAATATCGGAGACACATCAAAACTCTGATTACAACATCACTAATATCATCAGAAAGACCTTAATGAGATGAATCGAACGACACAAAGAAAAGTCACCAACAGTAAACCTAGCGGGGCATACTTGCCGCAAAAAACAAGTGAGTCATGTGCCACCTTTAAGCCGTTAGATTTATCTCATCAAGATTTTTTTATAATACTAGTGTTGTTGTAATAGAAGTTTCTAAGTGTCTTTGAGATATATATTTTTTTCTTCTCCTTCATCTCTCATCTCTCTTATTTAATTTTTTTTTATTGGATGTTGCTATATATTCCGAATAGCCATAAAATATAAATGTATTGTTGCTCACGACATATATAAATTATATTATTTCACTAATTTTTTTTAATTGTGATTTTCCACCAGTATTTTTAATTTATTATGCTAATTTTTTTTAAAGAAAATATAAAAATATTTTACTTACCTTTAGATATGAACAGCAAAAAGCCGATGGCTTAAATTCATCGTGGAAATCACCATTTCTAAATGGCATACATGTACTGACTCATAAAGATACCACAAATTGATGGGGGTGTCTATATATATATTTTGCTTTCATAGCTTAGGCATTGCAAGTCTTACGAAGCTAATTTAATATATTACTAGGTCGATGGTTTGAGTAGCACTGAATGTCAGATCAACTTTTTATTAAAAAAATATTTTGAGCATTTTATAATTCATTTTATTTTATATTTTGCTTTTATTATTTTAAAAATCACGGTTTATATTTTAGTCAATTTAATTTTTAAATTTAAATACAAAAACGAATCTACTCTCATATATAATATAATATAAACAACTAAAATTTGCTATTTACATTATATATAAAAAAAAAACCTAATCAATTTGCTATTTACCCAAAACCCAGAATGATTGTTCTCCTGTTAAAGTTGAAAGCTTGAGAGAGAGATATGGATATATTCAAGTTACCAGCTAGGGTTTCAAGTTTGGCAAAGAGAGAGAGGGTTTTTTGACCTACAATTTTATTATTTTAAAGTAACATGGGCTTTGTAGTTATTAAATTAAATATAATGAAAAATATTATATATTCAAGTTACTAGCTAGGGTTTCAAGTTTGGCAAAGAGAGGGAGGGTTTTTTGAGTGACAAATCTGTTAATTTAAAGTAACATGGGCTTTGTAGTTATTAAATTAAATATAATAAAAAATATTTAAATAATGCAATATATATATATATATATATATATAAACATATCTAATTTTGAATGTTGAAAAAAAAAAACTTAATCTATGAAATCAGGATAACTCCACATAAAGACAAATTAAAAAAAACATTATAAAGCTCGGTTTTTAAATAACTCAATACTAAAAGATAAAATTCAAAAACAAATCTAAATAAAAAAGAAATTGTGTTGTTGGAAAGTAAAATTAAAAAAAAATATTTAATTAAAAAAACCTAAAAAAATAAATCAAATCAACTCAAGTACTTAAGCTGTCAAATAATTAATTTAGATTATAAGTTTGAAATAACCTATAAAAAACAAATAAAAAATCACAAAAACTAATTAAAAAATTATTCAATTAATCCAACTGCCAGAAATTCCACAACACACACATGAAAACATATATATTGCCATAATCCAATAAAAAAACATTGCAAAAAAATCCTTCAGCCAATCACACTGCCGTAACGATTTCAACCTCATGTATGAACAACATTTGGACAAGAACATGGTATAAAAACTGTTAGCAATTAACTACTTCACGGCATCACAACTATAAATTGCAATTATATAATATTAATATACTCTGCTTAGTAGTTAACTAGTTACATGACCCGCGGGATGCTGCGAGTTTTTTTTCCATAAAAATATAAAAAAAACTAAAATTTAAAAGTATTAGGTTTTTTTGCAAAGCTATACCTAAGAGTCTTGGGTTTGGCTGCAACGCCTGACCTAAAAGTAATATTTATAATAGTAATAATAACATTAAACTTGTATGACTCAAGTTCAAGTGACTTTGGCTGCAATACCAGATCCAATAGCCTTGGATGTAGGTCTAGCTATAAGGTCGTGTCATAAAACAATTAAATAGATTAATTAAATAGAAAAAAACAAAGAAAAAAAACCAACATCAATAAAAAAACTAATGAAGAAAAAGAAAAAAATTCGGAATTAATTGGGTTAACACTTCAAAGCAGGTTAACTCGTCAAACCTTAGATTCGTGTCGTGAAAGTTTGATAACTAAATAAATAAAAAAATTGACGGGTTACCTAGAATTAATTGGGCTAACCCGTCAAACCCAAAATCCGTGTCATGAAAGTTTGATAACTGAATAGAAAAAAATTGAACATTAACAAACTAAATTAAACGAAAAAAATTACTAAAAAAGGAAAAAAAACAAAGACAAACAAAAGGCATCAGCCTTTTTACTATGGATTGCATTGTGCAATCCACAGTCAAAGGTATAAAACAAAAAAAAAAGCAAAAAGAAAAGAAAATTTCTTCAATTAGCCAAACCTAAGATAACTAAATAGAAAATAGACATCAACCAATAACTAAATAGAACAAAAATCATATTAATGAACTAAATTAAATAAAAAAAATTAATTCTAAAGAAAAAATAACAGAAAAAAAACTTATAAGAAGAAAAAAACTGATGAAAAAAAAATAATCTAAATTAATTGGGTTAATCCGTCAAACCTAAGATCCATGTTATGAAAGTTTGATAACTAAATAGAAAAACATTTAATATCAACAAACTAAATAAAAAAATTAATTCAAAAAGAAGAAGGCATCAACCTTTTCACCATAGACTGCATTGTGCAGTCCATAGTGAAAGGCATAAAAACAAAAAAAGCAAAAACAAAAACTAAAGGCATCAGCCTTTTCACTGTGGACTACATACAATATTAAAAGATGAAATCGGAAGAAAAAAACTAATGAGAAAAAAGAAAAAAAATCTGAATCAGCTGAGTTAACTCGCCAAATCAGGTTAACCTGTCAAACCTGGGATTCATGTCATGAAAGTGTGATAAATAAATAGAAAAAAGATTTAATATTAATGAACTAAATTAAAAAAAAAGATTAATTAAAAAGGAAAAAGCAAAGAGAAAAAAACATACAGGAAGAAAAAAACTATTGAAGAAAAAGAAAAAAAATCTGAATCAACTGGGTTAAACCATCAAACCTGGGATCCGTGTCATGAAAGCCTAATAATTAAACAGAAAAAATTTAATATTAAGAAACTATATAAAAAAAATAAACTAAAAGCATAAGCTTTTTCACTGTGGACTGCCCCATGCAGTTCACGGTAAAAGGCTTAGAAAGGAAAAAAAAAGGGAAAAAAAAAACAAAGTCATACCCCATGGGTTAATTTTTTTTTCTTGCATAAAAAATATCAAAAAAGCTAAGATCTAAGAGTGTTAGGTCTTTCTGCAAAGATATACCCAAAAGTCTTGGGTCTAACCGCAACACTTATCACAAGAATAATATTTATAATATTAATAATAATATTAAAATTGCATGACTTAAGTTTAAATGAGTCTAGCTGCAACACCGGACCCAAGAGCATTGGATATGGGTCTGGCTATAAGGTCGTGTCATAAATGTGTGATAATTAAAAAGAAAAAAAAACTAATAGGAAGAAAAAAACTAATGAAGAAAAAAAAATCTGAATTAACTGGGTTATCCCTTCAAACCAGGTTAACCCGTCAAACCAAGTTAACTCGTTAAGCCTAGGATACGTGTTATGAAAGTCTGATAATTAAATAAAAAGAAATTTAACATTAACAAACTAAACTAAATGAAAAAAACTAATTAAAAAGAAAAACAATCTAAGTTAATTCATCAAACCAAGTTAACCCATCAAATCCGGGATATGTATCATGAAAGTCTGATAACTAAATAAAAAAATTTAACATTAACAAACTAAATTAAACAAAAAAATCATTGGAAACAAAAATTAAAAATGAAAAGAAGAAGAAGACAGTTCTATAATATAATATAATAATTATAATAATATAATATATTAATAAGGGGAAAGTGAAAGGCGTGGGGAAAGCTACAATGCTTTCCCTACGTGTTTTAGAGTATTCTATAACTAGTGTATTGACACAGAGTTAATAATATTTTTTTAAATATAAAAAAATATTTTACATTTTTAAAATTATTTTTAAAAGTTGACGGTCATGGCAGACTCAAGATAATTGAGCCTAACAACTATTTTCAAATCTAAGTCTCTTGGATCTGGCGGTCAAGCCAAACCCAAGAGCCTTGGGTTTGGCTGCTTGCCATACCCACTACCCTTAGGTCTGGTGGCCATGCCAGACCCAAAACAGTTAGGTCTGACACCCCTGTCTGACCCAAGTTACTTGGGTCTTGCTCCCCTAGTAATAATAAAAATAATAATATTTATAATATTAATAATAATATCAAACTTGTTTGACTCAGGTTCTTATAGTTTTTAATTTCTTCTAATCAAATTTATGATGTTTTTCAATAGTAATAATATTTGTTTTCAAATTTATTAATGATAATGATAGTAGTAGTAGTAGTAATTTTACCTTTTAAATCAAATCTGTGGTTTTTTTTTCAATTGTAATAATATTTTTTTAAAAAATTTATTAATAATATTAATAATAAATTTATTAATCATATTAAATGTTAAGGGATTTGATGTTCACAAAGCCTTTTAAAATTTTTAAAAGGTTTCTATTGGAGGAGCACAATTCGGTTGCAACATCAAGTTGTGTTATTTTCCTTGATTTTGTTAATTATGATAGTTTATAAATTATTATTTTAATTATAGATTTATAAGAAAAAACATGATTACTATAGCATGTTTGTTATTGCATTCAAAAATATTGTTGAAAAAAAATTATTTTTTATATTTTCAAATTATTTTAATGCATTAACATTAAAAATATAAAAAAAATATTATTTTGAAATACAAAATACTTTTGAAAAAAAATATATTGGTAACAACCATAAAATAGAATTTCTATTAAAGGAATAACAAATTCATAAATATAAAAATAAACTATTTCAATATTTGCAGACCCAGACGTGCGGGTCTGTTGATCTGGTCTGGTTGACCCAGGTGAGCGAGTCTCCTAGGGTCTGGTAAACATGTCTGACCCTAGTGTCAGGTGTTTGGCAGCTATGTCATTCCCCAACGCCAGACCCCAAAAAACCTGAATAGATCATCATGTTATCAAGTACCATTCTTTCAATGCCAAATGTATTCCATGAAAAAGACGATCTCACCCCCAACTGTATATCTAGCAAGTTTCTTTGGCAAAAACAACTACATTATTACACTGCTCTAATCTACAGTCACCTATATCTTAGTGAACAGTAAAAGGATGAATAATATAAACTCCACGCCATTTAGCTTTTGTTGTTATATATTCACGAAGATGCAAGAATTCATAATCATGATAATAGTTATTAGCTAGTCCTTATAGACCATGCAAGAAAAGGTCTATTGAATGAATGTTGTAAAATTCTTTTAGCTAATTGAGTTGATTTGGTGGTGTTTATTTTCAACTTTTGAGCAAAGTCAAAATAATATGCGGCATTTCGTAAAGATTTCAATATTACATGAGCCTAAACATTAATTAAATATTTCAGGATATTTGAATAGTAACCTATAAACAATAAATTAAGGTATTTATTTTTGTTTTCAATAAAAGATGACAAATTAGGTGAAAAAATGGTTAAACAAAGTTAATAGAAGTTGCAAAACATAAATTAAACATGTTATAGACAAAGATGAAAACAAATTAGGGTTTTATATGTTAGGTTTCCCGAATATCATAAACGTAGATAAAATAATGAAATAAAACTATTTGGGAGTTCTTAGAATACTATTAGACAAATCTAGAGTCGTTTAGAAATTTATTACCTGAAGATCTGATCTTCTTCGGCTTTGAATAATTCTTTAAAGGCTAAGTTGTCGCATACTACAAGCCATCTAATTTTCCAGCACTCAACGGTAATCAACATGAACCACCCATGAGAAATCTTCTAAATCTCTATTTAGGAGAAAGGGATTGTTATGCCTAGAGTCATACTTAATTAAATCTTTGTATTTTTCATCAAGTCACACTTAATTAAATCATCTAAGTTTAATTTCTAACTAATGATTCTTAATGTATGTAACCCATTAGGTTTTTATTATGTTAGTCCAAATATAAATTCTAATTCTAATTAAATAATTTATTATCAATTCAACAATTGATTAATTTATATTTGAAGATCAGATACATCGTCTAGCAACATGTTATGATCCTTTAAATATTAGAAAAGTCATTAGTGGTTTGACTTAAACTTTTAGTGACCAGTTTCTCAGTATAATTAATATCCTTTCATTAATAATGTTCGGATTTAACATTAAAGCATGAAGTATGTCTTCCATGTTAAATCATGTTTATTCTCTATATAATAGTAATTGATCATTTGAATAAAATTTAAAATTCTTTTCAAATCTCATTCCATCCTGACCAAGAATTTCTTAGTCAATACTATTTGAGAACAAATGAAACATTTTCTATTAATGTTACACCCAATGTCTGTCTTGATCACTCAAGTACCTTCATATAGTTAATGTTACACCCAATGTCTGTCATTTCATCACCTTAATTAAGATAACATGTAACACGATTAAAGTATAATATTCTCTGTATAAGATGACTTAGTGATTTCAAGTTTAAGGATCACTTACACAACCGTCACATGAGTCTTTTCATAGACATGAGTGATCTCTCCATATGGAATTCTCATACAAGTCAGTTCAGTATACATGTTTTATAACAAGCACTTACATATTAGTTCTAGGTATTCCTTACACATCAGCTTATGAGAACAACTACTTCCTTCCATAAAGAAAAGAACATAATATGTATCAATCTCTCTAGCTGTAATGAATATCCAATATTTAAAAGAGTATCGACCATGAACATTTTAAGAACAATGTTTTGATGCAACATGAATTTTATAATTATGACAACTTTATAATTTATTTTTTTTGTGCAAAGCATTTTTGTCTCATGGACTTTATCTTTACTCTAGATTCATTAATCTAATATTATATAAATATTAAAGATAAATTAAGCATTTATCAATAATAAATATATATTTACATGAATTTAATAATATCACATATAACCAACCAATTGACCACAAAGAATATTAAATCAACATTTTATATCCTAACGATCTTTACCAACCAAATATAGGAAGGCTGAATTGCACATTATCCTCATATCAAATATTTCATTGCATGCACTGCCATAAATATTTTCATCTATTATCATGGTTATAAAATTCGAATCAACCTGGGGCTTGAATGAGTTCGTGTTAAGAAATAAAAATAGGTTAAGACATTAATTTGGTTTGACATAGTCGAAAACTCTAGTTGACCAACAACCTAGATAAAATCCGGTCAAAACCTGATCCTTAATTCATTGATCTTTGTTTTATTTATTTATTTTTATTTAAAACAATGTTATTTTGTGTGTGCGTGTGTGTCAACTTGAATTGACTCTTTTCACTTGTAACCTGACCTTACTCTGAGTTATTTCCGGATCAAATTTTATAACAATGTTAATTATATTATATTAGCTTACTTAAAACTCCTCTCCATTTATCTCTTAATCCAAGAAGTGATGTCTCAATACTATGCGTTTATTTTAGGATATTTGACCAATCTTCACCCCATGTATTGTTCTTCATAGTTGATATGGGCGAGCAAGTGATTATTTCCTACCTAATATTTGATAATCTGTATAATTATGCGCTTGAGTGCTGCAATAATTTACTAAAATTCACCATAGCTATATTATTCCTTATATATAGTGAACTAATTAATTAATATTTCCAACCTAATTGAGGTTCTGATACGTACGTAGTACCCCTCACAAAGACGAGTTAATTTGTGCCATGCAATAATAATGTTTTTCTGCAGGAAGTTTGCCATTCTTTGAGATATTGACTCTAAATTCTTCAATTATTTGGTAGAATTACCTTTAATTAGGTTTGTTCGACTACATGTTGATATCTTTCATTAATATTAATAAATTGTTTTAATCTTAATAAAATAATAAATTCAAATATTTATTGAATTAAATTAAATGTTTGATTTTTTTCATGAAACTTTTTAAAAATAAGCATTTTATATATGGGATTTGTATCTCCTAAATATTAATAAATCTCGATGAGTCAGCTTTCCATTCTTAGTTTTTATTTTAGTAAAATAATATTTATTTTATGTAATTGAAAGTAGCTAGAGAAAGTAACTATTTCAATTAGGAATCAAACTTTATATAAAATCGAAATAGTATTTCTTCATATTATTTATAAATACATCTCATATCTTTTCCTTCAAGAGAGAGAGAACTTTATTTCTTTCTTTTATCGCAACGTACGAGAATAGTTGTTTTATATATATATGGTTGTCAAGTACCACAGCACCTTTGCCATGACATTTTCTGCGTATATGTTGTATTTGAGTTTCATAATATTTTTTATTTAAAAATATATTAAAATAATATATATATATTTTTATTTTTAAAAGTTAAAAATATAAAAAATTTTAAACTTTTACCTTCTGAAACGTTTTCTAGTCCCTTATGGTGAGTAGTTTACTGATCAACATTTGAGCACCTAAACTAGAATTACATGCTATATTAGCATCAGAAACCAGTTTCTTTCAGAATTCATCGTCTCTAATTTCCAGCACAGCTCTATACTTCGTAGCTGTGGCGACTGTTGCTGCCTTCTTAGGGCAATCTGTTGCGAGAAAGCTAATCAATTTACTAGGAAGAGCATCACTCATCATCTTCATCCTGTCCTTGACAATTTTTGTGAGCGCGATCTGTGACAACACAGTTTTTCATTGATTGATAATAGAAATGGATTTCCTTGGTGGGCTTTTCTTTTTCCTTTTTCCTTTCAATAATAATGGTTTGTTTTCCTCTCCAAACAGGTGGTGTCGGGATAGCAAATATGGTTGAAAAGACTGAACGAGTACATGGTATTTTTTATAACATTTGTTCATTTGAAGCTTAGTTTATTTTAGGGCAGTAAACCTTTTTCTTTCTTTTTTCGATTGTCTCAATCTGGAAAGCCTTCCCATCGTTTATTTTAGCTTCGATTCTTTGAGTGCTTGATTCCAGTTGCTGAATACTCGCTGCGCACTCCAGGAGCGTTCACAATGTCGCTGCCGTGATTCACGCTTCAGGAGATCCATAGTGTAATTAAATCTTACGAAATCCTTTCAATATCTTCGCCGGGACTGGCAGGTAGCAGTTACATGTATTTCACAGAGACAACTTGATAACAGATCGTGTCCAATAATAATTAAGATAGCAAATGCTCCAAAGACAAATCCCACAAAAGGCATAAATTTCATTGGTATTGTGATTTATCAGTATAATAATGAGATAGCAACCAGTATTCTCTTGGTAACTATTCTCTGTCAGTCATCACTTGACCAGTATACAATGGAACTGCATTTCAGTCTGGTAGATTGTGGACAGACTCTTTAGAGTTTGCAGTTATTAAGAATGGCCGCTTGCTTTAGTTGTAACTCTTGAAAACTGTGGTAGCCAACGCAAGCAAATTTAAATTACTTCACACAACATATCTTCCAGAATCCCATTTAGAAACTCATCCATCTTCTTGTTCTTTGATCAAGTTATATTCTCACTGCTCCTATTCACTATACTTCTATAGTTCATCTTTGGGGACATCCTCTTTAGCTCTCAAAAGAGATTTGATGACTGTTGCCAGGTCCTTTGAGCTGGATTTTGTTGAAAGCTTGACCTGCACAATGAAATAGGTTTCATGGATTCTATAATCTGCATATACAGTTAAAAAATAATGAATATGGAAATGAACATATCCTGGAATTATTACCGGATTTTCTTTATCCCCAACTGGATAAAATAGAAGTGTTGGATAGTCGTCCACCTACAACAATTAATAGTAACAAAGGAAGAGTTCTCAGTATTATAAGTTTATCATCAATTATTACAAAACTCCTTAGCTGAAAGGGAAAAAAAGAGTTTCTTCATCCCAAATGTTGAGGAACAGTTTTCTAACAGATTGATTACTAACTTGTACTGTTAAGCAACCAACAAATATGATAGATTTGAATGCCAGGTGGCATAAAAGCCACCTGGTAAATTTCACACATCAAATACGGTTATCTTTCAATGGCTTTAAAATGTTTACTTTAATTTGCAACAAAATTGTGTTGAAGCAAATCTCTTACCAGCAGTTTTGGATGTTCGTTTGCAGAAGCATCTATCCTTGCAAAAACTAAATTGTCTACACCTTTAAAATGCTTAGCCAACTTCTCGATCTGCTTAGTTGTAGTCTCACAGCTGACGCACCATGGTGTATACACCTGTCGTTAACATTTCAAGAAAGAAAGTTGAAATAGATACTAGTTGCAGCATCCGCTTAATTCTTATGGTCTATAAGGTATTTTAGACAAGAGCAGCAGGCATATCTTGCAGAGCTTAAACCTGAGGTGCATGGTTACATGAAATTGTGCTTACCTCTAGAAGTACATTCTTGGGACTGCTCAAAACCAAGTCATCAAGAGTCTTCCCTACAACAACCTGGAGAATTTTCTCTTTCTGCAATTTCCCGTAATCACAGGATAGTTTAAAAATTGAAATCAATGAACCAGCATTACATAACAATTCCAAGTTTAATCTCTCAAGAACATGAAAATAATGTGTTTTGATGAAGGAAATTGAAAGTAAATCAAGTTTTCACAGGATGAAAGGAGTCCAATGTACTTTTAATGGAAATTAAACAAGTTTGCTCTGGTGATATTGTTCTCTTTCCTCCAATAATTGTCTAAAAATTAGAATATTATTGAAGCATAATAACACCACAACTATTTATCTTAATTTCCATCAAGGCACAGCTATACTACATAAGCCATGTGTGACTTTCTGCACATTGCCATCCATCAAAAATTTAAAGCAGGGTGACAAATTATCATGACATGGATTGTTCAAGAAATTTTCCTCCAGAATAGAATGGAGCTTCTCCAGCTGACCAACTGCTGCAAAGCATCATCAAAAGCCTACCTATTCCCTGACATGCAAGCATTATTCTCATGTCTTCTTCAAAAAGGAGAGAAAAACTAACAACCCCCATGCTTCAATCACACGTGCATTACCATAATCAATTTACAGAAAGTTAATAACACTCACGTTATCAGGTATTGGTTGTGATTTGAAGTAGGGTGACAGACTACCATGCAGAAGCCTCGAGCAGAATTCCTACAAAGGCCAAATTATATAATATTAGCTAAGTTGGATATTCTCAAAGGGGAAAGAATAGTGAAGAAAAAAATTACTTCTATGTTGCTTGACGTTGGATTGGACTCTAACAAATACTTTGAGCTCATTCTGTTGTCAAAAGCAGTCACCTATCAAGCCAGTACATGTAAATTTCATTAAGCTATAGCTTCAGCAAAAAAAAATAAGTGAAACTACAGCTGGAACTTGAAGAAAACAATAGTTGTTAGCTAGGAAACTAACCACAGTATTTTCTGAATCTTCAATCCCAAATAATGTTAAGAAGGGCTTTGCTTGGTTTTCATCTGCAATGTCTATGTATATGAACATTATCTGCACCAGAAGGACAGAATCAGGAAATTAAGCTAAGAAAAGGCAGCAACTTCAATTAAATTACCCAACAAAGTACCTTTGATATGAACTTTCTGGCAACCTCTTGAAGAGGCCAAATGAGATTTTTGAAATCATCAGCATCTGCAAAGACAATAACCTGCAGAAAAAGTAAGTCATCTCAAAATTTACTCCACCAGACCACTTTAGCATGATTAGCATTGTTTTTAGTGTAGCCGTTGAAATAGAGAACAGATGACAAATGTTCTATTATTGCTATTTACATGATCACTGATGTGACCATGGGATAAACTTCTCACTTAACAAATGCTCGAGGAAGAGTCAAAATCAAAGTTTCCAACACGTGTACCAGATCTACTTATACAGTTTCATTACAAATTGTTTAAAAAAAATTGAAAGTTTCTGGAAGAGTGCTGCTATGAGGCCTGGGTTTGATTTGGCTGTGCATGTTTAGCTTTATATGTGAGTTCTCTCATTCTAGAAAATCTAAGAGGTAAATGATAGAAGACAGTGCAATACACACTATATTATACTGTTGCACTGCATAAAATTCTGTATCCATATGTGGAAAAATGAAGGAAAATTAATTATTTAGAAGCACTGATATGCCTTGAAAAATAAATGAACAAAGCACAATAGATCCATGACGACTTAAAAAAGGTTAACATTTAGTACAATGGAATAAAAAAATTAATTTCTGCCATAGCAGTGCCTCATCCTACTTTTTCTGTAGTCACAATGCATGTAAGTTACAAGTATCAACCTGAAGTTTGACAGGACTGGAGTAAACTCTGGCAGAGTTCAGTTCAGTAAGAATGGTAACAAGGGGAAACTTGTTATATTCCAGAAACTGTAATATTGTGTCCTTTTCAAAGATCCCTCCTACAAAACAGGCAAGTTTCCATTCACGAATTCAGTAAATTGAGGCTGATTGGAATTAATTCATTAAAAATGAAAACAAGAATGAACATATTTCAAAATAACTCTCAGAAGGCAGTCTCTGTAAAGATGAAACGAAGTACAAGTTGGTTGAACATCAGCAACTCACCATAAGCTGTGTATTTTTCAGGCTCACTTTTAACAATTCCAATGAAATTGTCTTTGGCATTGATATTTGGGAAGAGAATTTTAGCAACAGCAGAGCTGCTCACTTCAACAAACTGGATTTCGTTGTCAATGGTTGCTGCTTTTATAAATTCTTCATAATCATGTCCCTAAGAAAAATTCATGTTTATCAAGAGAAATCCCAAAAATGTGAAGACATGTAAAACTTGATCTGGTAAATAGAAAATTTAATGCATTGAAACATCGAGGGGTTAGTGGAAACTATGAAATACAAAAGAACATAAAAGCTTAAGATGCTTACAGCTACATATAGTTGCTAAAGACTAGCAAAATCCCATGAATATCAAAGAGGAGAAAAATTGTAGTGAAGAGATGATGCTCAACCATTGAAAATCTTGTTACTTTCAAACTCTGAATTTTTTAAATATAGTTGACTGTGCTGCATGTTAGATCAAACTTTTATGAGCAAGTGTTATAAGCAAAACAAAACTACATAAAACTAAACCTCACCATCCCTCATCATCAACATATTAAAAACAATTGAAGAAAATAGTTTGCAGAACGATTCTTGTTTGTAAAACTGAGTTGAAGTCATGGACCATCATTTACTTCAGTTAACTGCAGCATACTAATTCTGCCAGGCACTATTGTATGCTGGAGGGGTTTGTTACATAGCTAGAAGATATCCAACGCAAAAACATTCAGGTGTTATAAGCTCTCAAGCCTAAGAGACGAGAAGAACACAAAGTTCAAAATCTAACATCGAACACCAACCAGTCAGGCAAAAAGATGCAACATATGTAAGACCCAATTAACAGAACAGTCAATCGTGATAAAGCATTCATTTAACAGCCCTTTCTCAAAGCACAACACTCCACTTTGGCTAAATGTCGTGTAGTAGTGACAACAACTCCGCCATTGAGGCAAGGACCGAGTGCAAACACTGTAAATTCCAAATATGCGTTTCTGTATTTCATTTACTACTCGCTAGCAAGTTTATAATTCAGTTAAAAATTTATCAAAGAAAACATGAGGCAGTTTAAACATACATACCTCAAATTTATCAAAAAGACCAAGAACAAACAAGTGATACTTCTTCTGAAAATCCTCAGCCTCCACACTTGAACTTATCCTAATAACAGGCACTCCTGTCTTTTTCCTAGCCCAGATCACTATATCTTCCCTGATTTCAAATTAATCACACGAAATCAATCAATCAATCAATCAAAATCAAGCACAACTAAAAAAAATTGTTTAACAAGGCAAGAGAATAATTTGAGAAAAACTTATGTTAATCACTCGTAATTTGACATTAGGAAACAAAAGCATTAAAACCATAAAAAGAGACATACCCGGAAAATCCACCAGTGTAAACCTGAGAGGTCCCGTTGACAAAAAGAAGCAGAGTAGGGAAGCCTTTGATCCCAAGAGTTGAGGCAACTTTTGGGTACCTTTCAGCATCAAGTTTAGCCATCAAGACAGGACTCCCCAGCTCCTTGAGCTTATTAGCAGCCTCAGCAAATTGAGGCATAAGCTCAGCACTTCTTGCACACCAAGGTGCATACCCAAGAATCAACACAAACTCATTCTGATCAATAACCCTTCTCGCATTATCACTGTTCAGCTCAAGAACAATCCTCTGTGCTTTGGACAATACCTCAGCCTCCTTCTGTTGGTCACCTTGCTGCTGCTCTTCTCCTCCTCCTCCTCCTTCTTGCTCATCAATTGCTATCAATTCTTGTAAATCACTATCAGCACCGTCATTATCAGTTTCAACTGTTGGGTCTTCATTGGCAGTGACAAAGATGGTAGAAGCGAGTAAAAGTAGGATGGTGAAGGCGAAAAGCATGGATCTTGAGGTGGGTTTTGAGGGAAACATGCTGGTTTTGTTGAAAGGAAAGGTTTTTCTGTGTTGTTTGAGATTTGTGTAGGGGGGGTTGAGGGTTTTCTGAATCTTGGTTAAAAGGGTCTGATCTGGAGATCTTCCTTAATTGGTGGAGGTTATTAAGGGAGTCATACGTAAAAGGGCAAAATTGAGAGATAGGAATGAACGTGAAGGGAGTTTTAGTATTAAAGTCATGTCTACATGATATTTAAAAAAAATAAAAAAAATCATGTGTCCTTTCCGTATGATTAGAAAATCCCCTTGCCTGATCAACATGAACAGTTTTTGGCTATTTGGGAACAATTTTTTCTTTTTCTTTTTCTTCTACCGACGAACATGCAGAGTTTTTGGTTATTTGGAAATTGGGTGTCAATACTGAAAATATTTATATAAAAAATATGTAAATTTTTTATTTAATAAGGTGAAAATATTTTTTATTTTAAAATATATTAAATTAATATTTTTTATACTTTAAAATTTATTTTTAATATTAATAAATCAAAACATTCAAAAATATAAAAATAATATTAATTCAAAATAAAAATTCTCAAAAAATAGCAAAAATAAACACACTTATAAACGAGATGCTCTCCTTTACATTCTTTTTATAATCTATAAAAATCCCTTCTCTATTCTTCAACTCCAAGTCTACAATTTGATTTGTAATATGTTCGGGTTAGGTTTTTTCATGATTGATGCGTATTCTTCTGGCTGGGTCATAGACAGAACAGACCATTTACTTTGAAATGAGGCATCCATGAAGATTATCTTCCTCAAGGAGGACGGACGAACGAATAACCTCGTGATCTCTATCTATTGATTGTATTAGTACCAGCTGCAGCTTCTTCGTTCTGGCATTTCCTTTGATGAATGAGATCCATTTTCTGATTACAAAACGTTTCCGGCAACTTATGAACTTGGTAAGCGAAAGTAATTTTAACACATCCATGGCAACACACCCCAATTCCTTGCTGTCAACTTTACACATCTCTCAGTCTGGACAACCCAAAACCAGAAAGAGATTAACATTTGTGACAGTGACATAACATCCCTTCTGATTCATTCCTAATGGGAAAGGAACACTTGAGGACAGGAAGAGCTTATTTGCAGTGCTTTACAGCACTAGCATTGACTGAATGCTGCTAATCATGGGTTGGGATCTGGGGAGAAAGAAGAGCCCTTGTACACTTACTGCCTGATGATTGATTGTGCTTCATGTATTTTCGTTCAACAACAACATTAATCTCACTTCGAAACAATATACATGCAATCTTTCTTACATCTATCACTTGCGGCTCTTTCATACAGTATGCACACATTCATACAAATACACATTTATTACCACATATCTTAAACAAGGGAACAAGCCGAGAATGAAAGAGGGAAATTTCACTTGAATCGATTTCTCTCTTCAATAAAATGGAATTCATGCAAGCACAGCAACTCAAGATGCTGTATTCACAGAGTGATACCACAGAGCCATCACCGCCATAGTTCGCAGCATGGCAGAAGGACCTCAGTCATAGGTGCATGTATTTTTCTTGAACTTGATAGGTTTAGAGCTGCTAGAATCAATGACCAAGGGACAGGAGATTTGTCTCCGATGCTTTGTCCTGACCAGCTTTCCTACCACATTGCCTCGTGATTTAATATCAAATTTCAGTGTCAATGGAACTACAATACCAGTTTGTGAAACTGTTAGACTTGATCCAGCTCCATACAAAGGAACCTTATTTCCTTCCACAATCACTGATACAGTCCTGCGACTCTTTCTTGGCTGATAGTATTTCTTCAACTGCGGCATTAAAGGGAAATCAGTAACACTCATTATTGATTTTGATACCAATTAGAGACCAAGCTCTCTTATTGGAGGAATGCAAAGAGACATCATGCAATTACTTCAAACTTGCAACACAAAGCATAAGTTCTTGACATAATTTCAAAACATTTTAAGTTCTATTGGCTTTGAAGGGTCTATCCCGAATCCATCGAATCCTCACTGATTTGGATTAAATATTATTACATGGTAATGCAAAGGATTGTACCTGACCAGTTGCGATGGGGACCTCTGAGTATACAAGATTGATTGGTGTGGAGCTGACATGAATGCCAAATAGTGTAGCAGGGTTGTAAACACTCATCCTTAATGAACCATTCACTGTAAGCAGCTTTGTAGGAACACCAGAGGAGTCAGTACCTTCCCCAACATAAAAATTATTTACGACCAAGCTCTGCAAGAATCAGATTTTCAATTAAAAATGAACTTCAACAGAGAAACATTGTTACCTCAAGAACCACATTGATTAGCTAGTGAGTGACACACACTAAACGGCTTAATTCATCCTGTAATGGAGATATGTTTGGGACCATCCAAGGCTAATTCATAGAAATATTATCGAGGCTTCAAATACAATGACTCCCTCTGACTAGCTGAACCACACTAATCACAAACTCTGAGAATCTTCCAAAGAAGACAGGAATATGATACAAAGAAATGGCTTTTAAACGCAGATATAGATTTTAAATCCAATTAGGGTGGCACAATAACTCTGTGTTGGTCCTTTTGATCACAGAATTCAGCTGGTTGATTCAACTATTCAGCTGTATGTACAGGGAGTTTCAAGTCCTAGTTATT
>Ga0325403_1001869_pt1 | contig 18105 bp, 15 predicted proteins | sample PopdelMetagenome_19_FD_205665 | JGI IMG/M metagenome (GOLD analysis project Ga0325403, IMG submission 205665) | Populus deltoides microbial communities from Bellville, Georgia, United States - Xylem-PdKOR-R4 | ecosystem: Host-associated > Plants > Phyllosphere > Stem > Wood/Secondary xylem...
GAACAGTGGATGGATGGTAGTGAGTGAAAACTCCTCGAGCGAGTCGGAGTTAAATTTGGGAATGGCCCCGGTGGCAGACTTACACTTGGCGACCATACGGGTGCGGGGGCCCGCAAGGTAACAACCTCGTTATGGTAAATCTCCACCAAATGTCACGGAGCTTCGCCACTGCTAGGAGCAGCAGGGGATTTGAGGGCCCTTGAATACTGAGTTCTAATGATCTAAAATTTGTATTTCACTGTCAGTTGGGGGCCCTTCAATTCTCCTCAGAGACCTAACAATTAGAACCATCCAATCCACACAAGTGATTTTGGCCCACTAAAAAGATGAGAACTGCAGACGTTGGGCTTTTTCATCACTCTATAGGATACGCTTGTCACTTCATCAACAAAGAAAGCAAGCAAGAGTGCCTTTACAACATTAGCTCCGTCATTATATGCCACTTGCCACTTGCCACTTGCCACTTGCAAGAGCTGAGAGGGATGGAGTTTGAGTTAAGAGGAGTTGGTGTTTTTAAAAATATTTTTATTTATTAATTTATTTTTAATTTTAATATATTAAATTAATCTAAAATTTTAAAAATAATTTAAAACTAAAAATATAATTTTTTTAAAAATTACACTTAAACCACGCAACGCAACGACAAACACCACCATCCCATGATCTGATTACTTTATCAAGAAAATAACTTACATCTACCCATAAGTTCAGTGATTTCAAATATTACATCTGGATCTTTTCTTTTGATTTTTACAACTTTGGGTAATTAATTCACATTAAATCATGTGAATTTAGAAAAGGTAATTAAATCATCGTCATGGTGAACATTAGAATAACTTTGTTAAAATCAAAATTATTGAGAAACGGTATGGAAGTTTAATGGAATTGAACTTGGAATAAAACATGAATTGAAAGTAAATAATGTTCTTACACTTATAATATGGTTGTTTGTATCTAAATTTTCCTTGAATTTGTTGACTTAGTGACCATTAATGACAACAATTTCTGTTCACAAATCATGCTTCAATCAAAAAGCTGGTCTGTCATCGAGACAATATAATTGACAATGGGGGCTGCATGTAACCCAAAACCATGACCAACCTCAAGATATGGAGACTAGGTGGGAAGCTTGTGACCACTCTCCCGTAGCTGTTGAGGGCCATGCCCCATTCTCCCGATTGAACTCCCGCGTCGTCGAGTCGTAGGGAAGACGACCCTAAGCAGACTGGCCGGCATGATTAGACGCTAATCACCCCTAATCAGCCTTGAAAGTGAGCCTATGAGAGGGCGACTGGTACTAATATGTCATGGTCTGGCACAAGTCGGGGTGTTGGAGCCCATGGTCCATCACGTGCCATTCACGATGAGCTGGGAAAGAGCAATGGTGATTAACACGAGATGGGGATATCAGGTGTCGATTGCTTTGCTTTTTGGACTCATTTGGGCCCTTCGTGGTTTTTGGACATAAGGAAAGGGTGCGAGAAGCAGTCACAATAATGTTGGCTCCTGCTGGGTTGTAGTTTTAGGTCCATGTCAAGATTTCTGGCATTTTACTAGTTATTATTTTCTGGCGCTGCTGGGACAATTTGAGAGGTACAAGAAGGGTGCAAGATCACATGCCTGTGTTGCTCATTTACACTCCATTGATGTGGACGAAGTTAGGATGGCCTAGCAAACCATGGCCAGGGACTTTCTTTTGTTTTCTTTCTCACTTACGTTGAAATCTCCTCGTGTCAAAGTTGGTGATTAGTCTCCGTTGTTAAGGCAGAGTTAATTGAAGTGTGTACTTGGCATTACAGCTACAATATTGTTTGTTTAAAATTTAAATTTGTTTTTGTTTAAAATTATTTTTTAATGTTTTTAGATTGTCTTGATGTGCTGATATTAGAAATAATTTTTTTTATAAAATAAAAAAATATATTATTCTAATGCATTTCTAAACGAAAAGCACTTTAAAACATAACCTCCACCACATTCTCAAACAGGTATGAAAATACCTTTCGTACTCCAAATCAAAATTCATCGACATTAACATAAGGATTGTTTCACATGTTATAGAGTATAAAATTCAAAGAATGTTTGATTACTCGGGTTAAAACAAGAACTTACTATTTAAAAATTAGCAGGGCTAATAAATAAATATATAAGAAGAATGGATAGCTTGTTTTATGTTAATGGAACTTGGCTTAAACGGGCAGCCCTGTCCTTAAATCATGGGCCTTGACTTAAGCCAAGCGGACAACCTCGTCCGCTAAGTTGTTTGGGCCTTGTCCCAACAACAAACCTCTATGTTATTTGGGTCTCGATCCATCCCCCAACTATTCTAGGACCGAATCCCAATCCTATGTAAATTCTTAGGAAGCCCAACATTGAAAGACACAATAATACGGTGTTGACCTCTGAGAGGTTAGTGTTGTGTCACTCAATTGCCCGTTTCAAAAGCAATCACAACCTATAAGTTTTTTCACAGTTTAACTCCTGTACAAATCATGTAATTGGTTTGCGTCTTGGTAAGAAGAATATTCTTCTATTCACTTACCATAACCCACATGATCAAATCATTTTATCAGTTGTGTACATAGTATTCTTGTTCTTATTGATTAGGGAAAACAATATACAACGACAATATAATGGCTTTCTCTTTTGAGGATGCATGTAAGCTACCATACTCTTCATCAAGTAAAACACATGATTTTCAGCGGCTAATGGGTATAAATATCCCAAGACATACTCACATAGGATCATCAGAAAACATATCATACAACCCACAACCATCATAATATACACGGCCTACACCCTTCATTCTTGTTTTCTTTACTATACCACATTTCTCTTTTACAATTGTTAACTTAAGCATTAGGGGATCTTCTATCCTGATAGAAGACTTGTTTTGCAGAACAATAAAGGATAACAAAACCCAGACACCTTATCCTAAAGGCAACCATGGAAAACCTAAAACCAATTTGAAGTTTTAATGACTTTATTAATGATTTTGATTATAGGGACCTTGAATAAAAGCTAGTTCATTTTTATTTTACACATCATCCAAAAGTTCTTTCCATAACTGATGAGTGCTTATTGATGTTGTTGTAGCTATACAACAACAACCTCGCACTCTTCCACCCTCTTTACAGGCGATACAACATCTAACTTTATTGTATGAACTATTGAGTGCACATAAACAACCCTAGTTTTTGAAGGAATAGGGCAGGACGACATACAAACAAGTAGAAACGAGAATACTCATACTCTAACCCTATAAAAGAGCCACCCCCTCCATGAAGAATGCTCTCAAATTGAATGCTCCATTCATGAACTCCAAAGATTAAATAGTAGAACCTCAATAAATCTCAACCACAAGAGTGATTTTCGCTTTAGATCCCTCTTCAAGTTTCACTCATATGCTTTTTACAAAAAAAAAAAACCATGATGCAAGATGAAATCAATAATGATACAAGTTTCTGGAAAGGAATATCACCCCAACTAAATGAAATATTTTCTACTTTATTATCGAATGCTGCACTCCTATCTCTTCAATGATTGCAAGTCCATCAAGATCAACTTAGAGAAATATGATAACCTTACAGAACAACATTCACATATCAAAATAAAGTTTGTAACATAAAATAACAATGTTATGTGTAAAGTTTTCCCAACAACATTCCAGGGATTTGCTCGAGTATGGCGTCATAATTTGCGGCTTGACTCTATCCTTGATTTTGGCAATTTCTATGCAAAACTCACTTCTCGCTTAAGCATAAGTATACCAAGTAAAAAAGGCATAACTAGGCTCTTCGTCATCACACGAAAAAAAAAGACAAGACCATTGGAGCATATCTATAAAGGTTTAACAAGAAAATGTTTAATGTGAAAAGTCTACTCGAATCTATTGCCATGAAAGCCTTGATTAGTAGAGTTTACAACTATTCTTTATAGAAACAATCGTATACTCTTCCTGACTAAAGTCTTCTCAAAGTGAAACGTGTAATGAAAAACCATATTCGAATACAAAAAAAGTGAGCATGATAAGATAAGAACACCTTTGTTTCTAATATAAAAAAAAGAGCTAAACCTCTCAAGAGCTATCGATCAACCTTAAGGTATCTAAAAGGAACATATAAGGATCCATTTATGTTTGACTAACATTTCTAAGTTCATGATTAGACCTCTAACCACCACTCACATCAAGGTATTAACTACCATTAAGAAAAAATAATTTATGCAATACCCACCTATAATGAGCGACACAAACACATGGAAACCTAATAAAAAATTTTCTTTCCCACCGTGAAAATAGGCATGACACCAAGGATAAGTATGCCATAAAAAAAGAAAGAGAGAAACTTATTGCTAAGAGTTACCTCTAATAATTTGTTAAGAAAATGCAACCCTAAAAAAAGGTCACCACATCCATTATTCATTGTCCGAGATTAAATAATCTTCAAAGATTGTATTGAGAAAAGTCTTGTGAACTTTTTAATGAAGAATTATTTTTCCTCTATATGTTTTTCTCCAAGGTATTATTAATCTCCATATCTTTAAATGAAATCTTTATATAAAATCTCAATGTCTCTTACAAAATATCCATATAAAATCTCCATATCTTCGATGAAGTCTCCACTTTTCCAAACAATGAGCTCTCAAACATCTTCATGGCAATTTCTCTATTTATCCTCTATTATCATTGTCACATTTCTTATTATAACAACACTTTCATTGTCACAAAGCATTCTTAATATTATGCCCTATAGCTTGACAAAAAAAAGTTCATGAGCCTTTTAAATTGTATATAATTTCAAAGACTTTAGGCAATTGATGGACTAACACACAAGAAAGTAATGGACAACTTGTTATCTATTAATGAGACTTGGCTTAAGTGGATCTTTAAGATATGAGCCTTAGCCCAAGCCAAGTAAACAACCTTATCCGCTAAACTGTTTATACCTTGCTCAATAACAAATTGTTATGTTATTTAGGTCTTGAACCAACCCTTTAACTATTTGAGAATCGATTTTTAGTCCCATATAAATTTTTATAAACCCTATTATTGACACACCCAATAATATAATGTTATAACCTCTTAGAGGTCAATGTAACGCCATCCAATTACCCATTTTAAAAAGAATTGTAGCCTATAAGATTTTTCATAGGTTAAATCATATATCAAATCACTTGATTGATTTGTATCTTGGTTAGAAGAATATTATTCTATTCTCCTAACATAACCATCATGATCAAATCATTTTATTAGTGGTGTACATGGTCTTTAGATTCTAATTGGTTAGGAAAAATGATATATAATGGCAACACAATAATTTTTTTCAATGAGAATATAGGTAAGCTAGTCTACTATTCTTCCTGTAAAAAATGTGATCTCAATGGCCAAGGGGTATAAATACACCAGGACATTTAAAACAAAGGATCGAGAGAGAACATATTACACAACACATTACCATCGTGACATTCACCCTCCAACACTCTTTGTTTTTGTTCTCTTTACTATATCATATTTACCTCTTATAATTTACTAACTTAAGCACTAAAGGATCCTCTATTTACCTCATGAAAGTCAATGCAGTGACGTCTAATTGCTCATTTAAGAAGTAATTATATCATATAAAATGTTTCATAGGTTAACTCCTGTACAAATCACTTGGTTGGTCTTCGTCTTGGTTAGAAGAATACTTTTCTATTCGCCTAAAAAAACCCATACGATCAAATCATTTTATTAGTTGTGTATATGGTCTTTTGATTCTAATTGGTTAAGAAAAATGGTATACAATGGCAATACAATAACTTTCTCCAACGAGAATATAGATAAGCTGCCCTACCTCATGTAAATACACCAGGCCACTTATATAAGAGATTATGAGAGAACATATCACACAACACACGCTACACCCTCCCACACTTTTTGTTCTTGTATTTTTTTTTACTATACTTTATTTACCTGCTATGATTTACTAACTGAAGTGTTAGAGGTCTGCTATCATGATAGGGGACTTGTTTTGTAGAGAAATCCAGAACAAAAAAAATCTAAACACCTCATCATAGAAATAATTGTGAAAAATCCAAATTCAATTTAAAGTTTTTACGATCTTTCAAATTTTTATAATACCAACCAACATGGATGAAATTTTTATGGCTGAGATGACAATTTGATAATTTCCATCTCAATATTGTTCTGTTATCACACTATACAAATAATGAACTCACCACTTTCGTTTTTTTTTATTTAGGGATAAAAGCTAAGATTCATGGTGCTTTATAAAATGATCTATCCTCATAAAATATAATTTTTATATTTTATTTTAAAGATTGTATTAAAGTAACTTTATATCAAATCTAGTTATGGAGGCATTCAAACCCATGCTTATACAAGAGATAACCAAATCCAATATGTTATATTCATATTTTAATATATATTTTATTAATGAAACTAACTTAACTTTTGAAAAAAACTAAATTAAATCTTAATATGAAATTTCAAAATAATTTTGTTTTCCAACTAAAAAACTTGCTATGTGCATTGTGATATAAAAAAGAAAAAAGAGGGGCCTTTTGCCCCCTTTTCTCTGTTTTCCTGTATCCCACGCTTATTCAAAGACAAACCAAACCAAAAACACACACACTCTCTCTCTCTATATGGTTTTGAACGTGGAATCTAATAATCCTCTCCGATGAAGAAGAAGAAGAAGAAGAAGAAGAGAAACAAAAAACACCACTCCCATCTCTCCCTCAAAAAACCCCAACCCGACCCCACTCAAATCTCCCTTTTTCATTCCTGAGACTCTCATGCCCGATGTCTCCATCGTAAAATGCACCCCCCCTCAATTTCGATCATAACCTCCTCTCTGGTTAGTTAGGGTTCTTCCTAATTTATGAATTGAATTATTTTGTTTTTTATTTGCAAGTAATTAGGGCTCTATTTTCTATTTCGATATGCGTTGTGCTTAAAGTAAGTTGAATATGTGTCTGAATTTACCGATTTACATTTTCTTAACAATTAACATCGAGTTAGATACATGATTGGCCCAAAAAAGAAAGTTTTAGCAGGGAGCAGATAGCTAACACCATGAAATAGAAAAGGAAAACTAAAGTTAACCCTGACGAGGAAAACAACACAGATGAAGCAGTGGCAAAAAAGGAAGAAAGCATTCACTTAATGGAAGAAAAAAAGCTAAGAAAGAAGTAGGTATTTTAGTGATGTTACTGTACTTGTATAGTATATCAGTTTATACTCGAAAGTTGTCTAATTAAATTCTGTTGTGCAGCAAGAGAAGTTGTAGGAAGCAACTCTGAAGGCTCAAGCGGCAGAGTTGAAAAAAATGGAGAAAGAAATGCAAAACTGAGAAAAAGGGAAATTTACACTAAATTATATTGTTGATGAATTTTACTCTAGATTAATTGAGCATGGCTAAGTTGGAGGTAAGTTTCTCCTTTTCTTTTCCAAATTTTCCTCTAATATTTCCGTATATTGGTTATGCTAATATATAGGCTTATGAACTTTTTACTTTTTTAGTATAGGACTTGTGCTTACCAAGCTTGCTGATAAGGGCCTTGTGTATTGCATAAATAAAATCCAGTTGAAAGCTCTGTACTGTGGAATTGCATAAATCAATTCCCTTTTATCTTCTAGAGGGAATTGCAGTCATCATCATTTACCTTCCAATCCATATAATTGTTCCACTTAAGGCAGAACACTGCTCTTTTGGCTGCAACTGACATCTAAAACCTTGACATTTCAACTCTTTAGTTTTTTTCCTTAAAGAATTACAGCCAGATAAAATGAAATTCAGCCCATCATCCTAGCCAAGGCATAATTTTCTAAGCAAGAACCTTGAATTGGTTGCCCGTGGCCTTTAACTGAACCTTATAACTTGAACAGATTTGGCTGAGCCCTCTACGTATCTTTACTGACTGGTAAACTAAAGAGAGAGAGAGAGCCACATCTTGAACCCCACTTCGAAGCTGCTGGTAAACACAAGAATCTGCAATCCCTTATCCTTGTAATCAGTAACCCAAGCGCTCCTGACTAGAGTCAGGATGACTTATGGAACCCAGCCTTAAAAAACTAATCTCCAGATAGTCATCTCTGTTTCTCAACTCAGCATATACTTTGGATGAGACCGCTCAAGTAGTTAAGACTATTTTCTGTACCTTAATGTCCTCGCCGAGTTAAAGCCTTTTTTATTGTTAAATGTGAATACACAACATGAAAACATTGTCTTAGACGCCCTTTTATAGGGTCTATGGGTTTGCTGAGATCCTTGCTGTTGAAACCATGTGACTTTCTAGGCGTGATATTTTCAGGTTTATGTGTTGTGTTACTAGATAACAAAGAAGTTGCAGGATTGTTTAACAGCATCATAGATGAAAACTAAGTTGTCTGTTGTGTGTGCCGAACACTTTGGCAGCTAGAATGCCTTGCCAAACTAAATCAACGTTGGCTTCAGGCAACAGTAATCTGTTCCAGAGCAAGAGTGACGCCCTGCTGCCAGAAATGAGACAGTCCGTAGAGGAATCATTTGAGCTAATCACCATATTCATATACATTAAATACAGTTGCTTCTATCTCGGATAACCTTTTTAATGTCGGCTTCATCCAAAAAGAATGTTGTTTTATTGTGTAGCAGTTTCCATCTCTCTAGCGTTCTCGTTTACTTGATAAATATGCTGTCATGTTCGGTGTTGCCGTGTTAAAATATAAATTTGTGATTGTAAGGAAGCTTGAACTATCTAGTTCAGGGTTTTTTGCTATTTCTTCGTGTTTATTATTTGATAACGTTATGGTATTGTATTGCATTCTGACTTGGATGGTGACATTGTATTAATGGAAAGGAGCAGTCCAAGCAGAAGGAAAATGATAATGGTCAAAGATTTCCATCAGTTGAAGAGGTCACAAAAAAAACTTGAAGTGCATACAAGTCTAATAACTTCCTGTATGGCGATACAGATGTTTGGAAGGCATTATGGAGTTTAATATATTTCAAACTTGTCTGCCAGTACTGGCAAAATTAACCGCATATTTTGTCAGGGTACGTTATAGGCTGTACACAGATGAAGCTGAACTTGCTGATCATTTCACTTGTTAAAGATCACACACACAGACACACACACAAATATACAAATGCAGAAGGCAGGATACTTGTTGCCATCATTAGAAGATCATCCTAGAACTATGAGATTATAATCACAATCAATTAGCCTAATATTTAGCCTAACTAATAGCTATTTTAGAATATGAAATACAACTCATGCTGACAGAATAGGAAATACTATTCATGCTGACACCCCCTTCAAGTTGGAGCATAGATATCAATCATGCCTAACTTACTAATTGCTTAATGGAATGCTCTTCTCAAGACTGTTTTCATGAGTATACCACTAACTTATCTTCATAGAAAACAAATGGAAATTATATGATTTTTTGCTTAAGATTTTTTTTTAATAAAATGATAATTAACTTTAACATGTTTTGTATGATCATGTTGAACCAAATTACATGTAATTTTAATAGCAGCCTTATTATCACAGTGTAAACTCATAGGCTTCTCATAATCAATTTCTAGATCTTGTAATATATTTTTAACCCATAACAACTTGCAAATACCATGAGTCATGCCCCCGTATTCAGCTTCCGCACTTGATCATGCAATCACCTTCTGCTACTTATTTCTCCAAGTTACAAGGTTACCTTCTACGAAAGTAAAGTAGTTTGATATGGACCTCTTATCAGTCTGATTTTCTGTCCAGTCAGGATCTGTATGTCCTTTGATTCCACGAACCCCCTATTCTTAGAGAATAGCAATCCTTTTCCGGATGCACTCTTCAAATACCTCAAGATCTGATACTCTGCATTCATATGTGCTTATGCATGCATGAACTGGCTTGCCATATTTACTGCATAGGCTATGTTCGGCCTTGTGTGTGATAGATAGATTAGTTTCCCAACTAATCATTGATAACGCCCCTTGTCTGCTGGAACCTAATCTTTATACCCTCTAAGTTTATGGTTCATCTTTATAGGTGTCTCTACAGGTTTGCAAGCTAACATTCCAGTCTTAGTTAACAAGTATGTCACTTATTTTTGTTGTGATAAGGAAATTCCAACCTTAGATCTAGAGACCTCGATTCCTAAGAAGTATTTAAGTCGATTGAGATCTTTCATTTCGAATCTTGATGCCAAATATTTTTGTAATTCTCTTCTCTTATCTCTTATCTGGATCATGTCTTGACAAGACCATACCATCCACATATACAATCAATGTTTTTACCTTCCCTACTTTGTGTTTTATAAACAAAGTGTGATCTTAATTACTTTGCTTATAGTCAAATTCCTTCATTGTGGAGGAGAACCTTCTGAACCAAGCCTGAGGTGACTGCTTTAGACCATACAACGCCTTCTTCAATTTACACACTTCAATTTCGCTTGAAGACTTGCATTTAGCTCCAGGTGGTAAGTCCATGTAGACTTCTTCCTCTAAATCTCCGTTGAGAAAAACATTCTTAACATCTAATTATTGTAAAGGCTAATTTTGATTTCATGCTATGGACAAAAGAATACGGATGGTATTAATTTTGGCAACCAGAACAAAGGTCTCTCGATAATCCATTCCTCTTTGCAACTAACCTTGATTTATTCCTATCGATACTACCATCGACTTTAAATTTACTATAAACACTCATTTACACCCAATTGTCTTGGGTAATGAGCAAATTTCTCGAGCCTTCATTTCCTCATTCATTGCCCTAGTCCACTTTGGATCTTCCACTGCAATTTGCACATTACTAGGAGTGTATATATATATATATATATATATGATAATTGATTATCAGAACATGTATGCTTAGCTTTGGGATCAGGCTCATATTGTTTCTTAGGGACTCCTCTATTTGACCTCTGTTGATATGTTTTGACTGCATCATCTGCAATGATAGGAAAGTCATTAGATTCATCAAGAATAGAATGCGGGTTTACCCGAGGAAGAACATTCTGTGTTGATCCTTGTGCTCATGGTGTAGGCGTGGGCAACTCTAAAGATGAAGAGGGGTCATTACCGGAGATAACTTGATCATCATTGATAGAAACGGTCTGATCATTGCATAATTGCGGATCTGTATCCTCTAAGTAGCCTTCAAAACATCCCCCATGTTCCTCCAATTCGAAAAATTCTTTCCAACCTTTTCCATTATCTTCATTCTCTTCACTGTGACTCTCCCCTTGAAGAGAAACCCATAAGCTCCCCTTAAATAGTATGGCTTTGATTCATAAAATGAAACATCTAAGGTCACATGTAACTTTCGGTTTTGAGGATCATAACACCAATATCCCTTCTAAAACTCTGAGTATCCTACAAAGACACACTGTTTCGCACATGGATCCAGTTTATTTTGCAAGACCTTAGGCACATGAATATAAACTGTATGTCCAAACACTCGTGGTTCAAGATAAGGAAGGGAAAGCAAAGATTGCATCTTTTGTAGGGGAGTTTGGAAATCTATCACACTGGATGATGTTCGATTGATTAGATAAGCAGCTGATTTCAGAGCCACACCCTAGGACACCTGCGACATACTCAAGCCAAAGAGAGAAGCCCAAACTATTTCCAGAATCTGTTTATTGTTTCGCTATGCTAATCTATTTTGTTGTGGAGTATAGATACAAGAGGTTTGATGTTGAATTCCATGGTGTCTTCGAAAAGCACCTAAAAACTGGTTCTCAAATTATTTACCATTGTCAGACTGAAGTCTACGAATCTTCCTTTGGTATTGAGTCATCGATAAACATAACAAAATATAAGGAATTAGAGAGTGAAGGATTTTTTTTGCAAGACCCCAAACATTCGAGTGAATCACTGCGAAAGGCTCTGAACTTTTATTCGAACTTGAGAAATAAGAAATATGATGGCTCTTATCCTATTAACAAATTTAACAAAGAAAATCGAAATTCCTTGAACCTGAAAACAAATGTGGCTGCAACTTGTTAAGATAGCCAGACGAGATATGCCCTAGCCTTCGGTTCCATAGCCATACAATTGCTCGAGCTTTATCTTCTCACTGCTTGTTTGATTCGCTTGACTGAGTTTTGACCCCGTTTTTCTGTCATCTCCAAAAAATGAAGTTTCCCTCTCCTAACACCGTAACCAAGAATCTTTCGGGTTAGAATGTCCTGAAAAACACAAGGAAGGCCAAAAGGTAACAGTGCATGTGAGGGAGGAGGTACTTTGGCTAATCGAAAGGAGATTATAGTCAAGATATGGAAGAACAAGAACGATGTCGAACGTGAGGGAATCAGACAAAGTGACAGATCCCTCCCCAGTAATAGGGGAGGTACTGCCATTGGCTCTGAAAATAACTGACTGAGGAAAAGGTTTAAAAATTTTTAACTGACCATAATCCATAGTCATATGATTGGATGCACTGTATCAATTATCCAAGTACTATTCTTAGAATTCACAGAGAGTACAGAAGCGTTACCAGGTGTACCTGGGTGAACAATATTTGCTGTAGGCTGTACTTGTTCCTCTGCCATAGAAGTTACCATAGCTTTTCCACCAAGATTCTTCCGAAGCTTCTTTGTAAAACCCCACCAATCAGGATAGCCAATAATCTCATAGCATCGTTGTTTTGAACGGCTCGATTCGCCATAATGAGTGCACACTAGGCCTCCAGATTTTCCAGTGGCTTGATTATTCTGATTTTTCGAAGGACCTGATGTTGTTCCTTGACGAATTCGATTGACTATCATCGCTGAGGTCTCAGAGATTGGATGAGACCCTCCCATTGTTCTCTTCTGCTAACACTCTCTCCTAACATACGCATATGCACTTTTGAGATCAAGCTTTGGATCTTCTCGCAAAATTTCTCCGCGAACCTGTTCAAAAACAGGGTCAAGTCCATTTAGAAAAATATGAACTCGAAGTCTTGCCACGACAGAGTGTAACTGAACCACTCCTTCAACTGTTCCTGCCTGTGACATGGTACTGTGATCAATCTCCTGAAAAATAGCAACAAGTTTATTACAGTATGTTGAAAGAGGATGTTCATTCTGCTTAGTGGGAAACGACCTCTGCTTCAATTCAAAAATACAAGTTTCGTCTGGTCCATTATTAAAGGTTTTTGATACTGCTTCCCATATCTCTTTAGCCGTGGGAAGACGAATAAATCGTTGCATCAACGATTGGTTCATCGAGTCGATAAGCCAACTCTTGACTGGATGAAATTTAGATCAAGGATGATCTAAAATTCACGGTATCAGTGAATAAAAAGCAACTTAGCAATTGATGCTGTTGTGCAGATGAAATCACTATGGTTGTTTACGGGAGTAAAGCTTAATTATTACCATCACGCACTCTGCTCTAGGCAATGACGTTGAAGTTTTTAAACAAAGAAGATGCTTATTTCAATATTTCTGGAGGATTTATTTTTATTGATTTTCTTTATAATTTTCTGAAAGTAACAAGAATGAACAACCCTTTCCGTTGTCAAATGTAAATCATAAGGCAGAGCCAAATAACCACGCATTTTTCTCGTATGAAAATGGTAAGTGGCGAAAGGAATTTCTGCTTGAGAATCTGACCACCGAGGGTTTCCTTGGTGGTGAAAAGAAGAGGTGGTCAGATTTGTTCCAAGCAAGTCTGCAGAATACTCATGGCTCAAAGTGGAAACATCAAAACTGATAGTGGACTTTCTCAGACACCATTCATCTTAAATAACTCCTTACTGTAATTCTTGGTGATCAAGATTAGAGGTCTGTGGACACCATTCTTAACTTCTTCAGCCATTCATTCTTTAGGAGGACAATTGATTTGTTACCTACACATAATAGCATGACCAAGTTGTGGAAGTTCTAGTTGGAATACACTCCCTCGAGTGGCATTTTTCACGTGTCATGGTCAGTCGGTCTGTTGACAAACTGGAGTGAATAAAATCCATCACCAGTGTAGGTGGGGAGAGTTGACTTGTTTCAGTCTTGTTCTTGTCAGCAAGTTCTGAGACATCTTTTAATGCATCCGAAGGATGAGGCCACTCCACATATCTTTGCTGTAGCTTTGCACGCAGGATAACCAATTTTTGTGCGTGCTTATATTGGTAGAGTTAGCATATAGAAACCAATCACTAGTGCTAAGGTCAGCTAAATCTGGAACAGGTCCGCACTTCTTCATAAGTTTCATCAAGTCATTGGCCTTAATCATCACGGTGGATTGTTATGTCTCATCATCATCCTGTCCTGGAGCCTACTGATTGAATGTTGTTAGAGTTTTCAGCGAGTTGCATTGCAGTAGTAAGCTTATTAATTGGTATTTCAAACTCATTAATTATTTTCAGGTTAGAAAATATTTCCCATACTGTATAGATGCAACTTACGGCGTATCATTTGTTTAGTTTTATTAGAAAAGGACAATTCTTGTCGATGTAAATGGAGGATCAAGTTTTAGGAGCACAAACACCACGAACATGTCCAAGAAATTATTAGATCATATAAACACTGCTGCGCTATTTGGGTGCTTAAATGTCGAGGCAGTTAGGACTTTTACTGTGTTTGTGTTCTTTCACCGCCCACGGTCCCGAGCCCAGTTGCTAGGCGTGTGCCCGCCCCCCGTGGATGATTGCATTTTTGACCTGCGCCAAGAGATGGAACGAAGGACAAGCAAGTATACTTTCATCGATTTCTTGTGTAAATAATTCAATTAATAAATTGAGGAGCATTTATGGGGACGTACCTTTTTATTATCACTGATTTGAGCTGGCTCGTCCTCCTCTTTGTAAATTACTGGTAGATCTGAAAGTTGGCATGGCAATGGACTTGAAGAGAAGAACTGCAGAGGGGGAAGAAATGATTAGAACACACAGTGGAATGAGCTAAAATAGTTTACATAATCAGCTGGAGAAAAGAGAACAGATATACCAAAAGGTAGATAATATTAATTACATAGGGAGGAATCGCCATTAGTTCTCACGTACGTGACTTTGGAGAGCAGAAGCAGCAGTGCCACGATATGCTGGATTCAGAGCGAGAAGCGTGGTCAAGAGACCAAATGAAGACTCGGGAAAATCCTTGAAGGTTTCTTGGAAACTAGGTTTGTAGTGTTGTGGTGGTCTGAAGCTTGTTGGTAGCCTCATTATCTTCCAATAGTCCTCTGGTGGTGAACCACAAAGCTTGAAAATCCTATGAAGTTGCTCGACCTGAAAGCAATAAAACTCATCCAATACACACTGCATCCAGGAAAATGGAAACGAATACAATATGCTCCTCTAGAATTCGATTGTGCTAATTTCTTGATGGGTCTTGGAATGTCTTAAATAAGAGTAGGAATTGATTCAATGAACTTCTTGATGGTCGCAGAATCTCTATTTAAGAAGAGATGATGTGGTTATGGAAAAACATGGGAAGTAGATGAAAAAGACCAAAAGCAAAAGAGCAGCTTGTGATGGAACAGGTAGATTGTATCACTTCAAATTACAAGTACATATTTTCCATTGATTACTTACTATTACGGTATCATGTCGTCACACTGTTGCACAAAGATCTGGTATTGAAAACATTGGAGAAGAATCCAATTGTTGATTGTATCTGATGGAATGTCAAAGAACAGCAACTACAACAAACAATTTCATTCAATTCGTTACCTAAAACGAGACTTGAGGAATCAATGATGGTAAAAGAAGTTTTACCTCTGTCCTTCCAGGCATGATTGGCCTTCCAATGAACATCTCAGCCAATAAACATCCAACATTCGAAAGATCAAAACCTACTCCATAATCTGTGGAACCCGGTAATAGCTCTGGAGCTCTATACCAAAGGGTTACTACTCTGCTGGTAAGTGGCTGTTTTGGTTTAGGTATGAAGAAATTTGCGAGCCCGAAATCGGGCGATTCTCAGCACCCCTTTTTGCCTATTAACAAGATGGTAGCTTTAATGTCTCTGTGTAAAATACCCCTCTCGTGGCAGTGCTGGAGACCTGAAAGCAGTTGCTGCATGCAGCACTTGACCTGTATCAAATTAAAGGCACCAAATCACCATGTTTAGAGTTTCCAACTATAGAATTAGAGACCATAGGGAATTGCATTAAATATACATGCACATCTTTGCGTATACAACACTTCAGTATTGATGGAACACTAGTTTATAGAATTTCCATTTTTCCCAGTTTAATGTAACATTTGAAACTTCTCCATTCCTGTTCTTCATACTTTCCAAGAGTTAATAGATTGCACATCTCTTTGGGCCGCAAACCATTCATGAATGTTCAGTTCATCATTATGGCCCCAACAAACAGCTACAGACAACTGTATCTCAAAGAAGGAGGAAGTTCAAACCCGTGGTTCAGTTAGGTCCGACCGCATGAAATAAAAAACGAGGTAAAGATTATTGCATGTTAAAGAACCAATTCAATCCAAAAACTTAAGCTGTTAAGTGAGGTTCTAAAATATAATTTATATTATTTTCTAACACACCCTTTCAAGTGAAAGCCCTTTGGGCTTGAAACTTGCACATGCCTACATTACCTTGTGCTTAATTTTTATCAAATAAATAGGAATGGTGAGATTCGAACTCGAGACCACTTGGTTATCAAGATTCTGATACCATGTCAAAGAACCATCTCAACCCAATAATTTAAATTGTTAGGTAAAATTTTAAAATATAATTTATATTATTTTATAACATATTATATCTTTACATGGCCACTCCTTCAAGCTTGATTACATTTGGATGATCTAACTTCTGCAGCATCATTATTTCTCTTGCCATAAACTTGACACTTTCAGGCTCTGATGTGTCAAATCTAACCTTCTTTAGAGCAACTATCTTTCCAGTGTCCCTATCTCGAGCTTTGTACACATTGCTACAAGTTCCCGGGCGTACCTGTAAATGAAAAACATAATCCCGATTAGATGATTTATAGCATATCATTTAAGAGCTTAATCAAATGAAATGACAGTAAACATAGCTTTTCCAAATTCCAACTCTCTGTCCCCCACCCCCATTAATCTACTAATCACCTTGGCCTCTATCTACAGCACTCTTTGGACATTTCCAACATCATTCTTTAACCCTTCTCCCTCAACCAACGTCTCTCGTCCATTCCTTTCCAATTCTTGTCTCGACAACTTCCCAGCTTCTCTCTGACCAATAGGTCTCCCTCTATTCTCTCCCTTAACATACCTATTTTCTTGTTTCAACTTCTCTGGTGACTGAGGTGGCGAGTACATTGAACTCTTGCTCTGAACACGCCCCATTTTTCAGAATCCTCAACTTGTTGCGGGGAATCAAAATTACGATGATTGCTAGGTGACATAGTAATGGTAACGAGAATTACGTATGATATGATCGTGGGTGGCATAGAGCAATATCCAGTTTTGATCAATCAAGAAATGCGCAAATCTGCCGTCCTTTGACCAGCATATTGTTTGGATTTTTGCTAAATGTAATACCCTGCATCTTTGTTTGCCCCTGCTTTCTCCGCCATAAAGAGTGAGGAAGTCTATAGAGACAACGATTCTTTTGTCGCCTCCATTACCAATGAGTTGGTCTGTGTTATCTAGGGTAGTTTTAGCTTCTTCTTTTTTTACGGATTAGTGAAATTCAAGGATGTCTCCCCAGTCACAGCCAAGAGACCGCACATCAATTCAGATTTACGATAAAAAATAATTTAGCCTTCGGCAATTGTTGTAATGAACAAGCATTTTCCACTACAAGTCTAGCCCCATACCTAAGATTCTGGATTCTGGAGGAATATATGAAAAGTTTCGAAGAGACTGTAGTACGGAGAAAACAAGGAGCTACCTGGAAAACAGAAAAGCTCTCTCCCTCCCTAGTTATCAGCATAAGCTAAACTTGAAGAATACATTCCAAGCACATTGAAGAAGAGACAAGATGGAACAGTAAATAAATAATCATGCTGTACACACTGCTATTTTGAACAGAAATTTAAGTACCCTTATAGACCTTCAAATTTCAAATTTCATAGTTAATTGATGATGATTTAGAATACAATATACTTGGTGCTAAGGTTTTTTTTAGTGTTTAGATAATGAGTAATGATATATTCATAGTATTCTCTTCTCTAGAATTGGTGGAGCAGATAATTGACAAAAAAA
>Ga0325403_1001871_pt1 | contig 18099 bp, 10 predicted proteins | sample PopdelMetagenome_19_FD_205665 | JGI IMG/M metagenome (GOLD analysis project Ga0325403, IMG submission 205665) | Populus deltoides microbial communities from Bellville, Georgia, United States - Xylem-PdKOR-R4 | ecosystem: Host-associated > Plants > Phyllosphere > Stem > Wood/Secondary xylem...
GAATACTCATTATTATTAAATTCCATAGCTCTCAACACAACAAACTTTGTTCCCTGACGTTTTCCAAAATGGCAACAGCAGCAGCAACAGAACATTGGCAGCAATGTGCGAGTAATTTTATAGTGCTCGGAATAGAGCTCACTTCAGAAAAGAGAGATACACAGGAGGGAAGAATTTAGATGTGATCTCCATTGGCTGTCATATTTCAGCTGCCATTCCGAAGCCATGACATTAGAGAGTTAAAGAGACGAAGGGAGAATTGAAGGCAGCTTATCAAACAAACGCCATTCAAAAACCCATTATCAAAAATGAATTTTCAAGATTCATAGTTAGAAACTACAGAGTATACCAAACACTACCACACTAAAGATTCTCACAAGGACACGGACACAGACCACCCTTACAGAAAATCAAAACTCAATCTTCAAAATCTCCAGCATTTTCCAATAGATAGTTGGCTGCCAGTTGCTCATTGCGATCACAAGCCAAGAATGCTTCTATGACAAGGGCTCTATCAAAACCCATTGCCTCGAGCTATAACAGGTGAAAGGAGAAAAACAGGAGCAATGTTTCAAAGAATAACAACGAAGAAGAAAATCCCAAGACAGAATAAATGAAATGATATAGGCATACCCGTTCAATAGCTTCTTGTTCAGCTGGGGTCACATTGATTGCATGGGGCATATCTTGGTCAGGCTGATCAAATATATCCCTGAGAAGAACAGATTATACCATATTGTGACATCAACGATCAGGGTGGATAAATAATCAATTTTTCTGCAGACTGCATATCTTATATATATATAAAAAACACTATTAAATGACTTCTCAGGCCAATCCTAGGATCCAACACATGGTTGGTCTCAAACCCAAGGCTTGCATTTTCCACCAAGGCATATGCCAATAGACCGCATAGGCATTGGGAAAACTAATTTTTTATTATAATTAATGACAACCTATTTTTAAGGTTTTTGAATATCAAAACCAAGAAAAGCCAAAAGCTCACTCATTTCAGGCTCATGCCAGCTAAATACCAGCTTAAGTAAAGCGCTCAGTAATTATTCTAGCACGCCAGCTTAAGTAAAGCGCTCAGTAATTATTCTAGCATGCCAGCTTAACTAAAGCTTGTACATGGCGCCTTAGAGCCCATATAAAACTAAAGACTTGCTTAATTTAGAATACTTCACCATCCAGTAATATTAAATAAATTTGCAGTTAAAAAATAGACAAGAAGTTACAACTCAAAACTGACAGTATATCAAGCCCCACATCCTGGGGCCTGCCAGATTTAATCCCAATTAAACCAGCATCACACGAATGTAAGGAGGGTGTGGGTGCTTTCCATATAAGACAACTCCCCCACCCCCCGGCCCTCTTTTATGGATTAAGTGGTTTCGTATAGCATGAAACCATCATTTTTCAAATGTCCACCACCATCGCCATTTCTATCATAGAAATTATGGAAAAGATTTATGCGTAACAAATATGAAGTACATCAATAACTACCCACAATTATGATGAAATTGACCAACATCTGCTAGATCCCTTCATCTTTCAATGAACCGGGATACTTGCTTTGAATTTTTTTGAGATTCCACTAAATACATCAATAAAGATACTCACCCTTCAGAACCATCAAGAGGTTCATTTATTAACTGAAGAAACTCTGCATGATGCTCTTGAATAATTCTCAAAAGCTGGGGGTTTTGCTTCCCAAGCTCCTGAAGCATGGGCTGTAACAGAAGTAGCTGATTAAACCTCAAGACAACAAATGTTGATATAGAAAAATAATAAATAAAGAAATGAAAAGCACCTGCAAGATTTGTGGATTTGCTTGAACCATTGAACGCAATGCTTGAAACTAAAATGCAAGAAAGATAGAAAAAATGAAATTATTTGATATCATGTATGAAATTGATAATCACTGCAAATCCTATATCAAACAATATCAATTGTTATTTGGCGCTTGGCATTAAATGACATATATCAACTTGATAACCATTAGAAATCCTAAATCATGTCTTATCAAAGGTTAATTTGGCAATGGCATTAAATGAAAATTTAGCACCCACCCCAAAACCATCTAAGCACGTCAATCAAAATTGTTAAGGTTTAGTTATACAATCATACCTAAATATTTCCTGCCTTTATTCATGATTCTATTACCCTATTTCTAATCACACAATTTATTACCCTATTTCTAAATCCAATGCCATGAAAGATTGACATGAATTGTGAATACCAATGAGTTTAGCATTAAAATGCATTGCATTTAAAATCCAACCATACTTGTTGATTGTTTCTAAGGAAATCAAGAGAGCCAAGTCCGCCACCAGCACCACCTCCACCACCAGAAATTGTCTGCTGGACAAGTTCCAAATCAATAACACCAGCAAACACTATACAGTTAATACATAATGAAAACCTTCTAAAATCTGAAGTTTAACCTCAGGAAACATATTCAATGGAGATGAATTAGGTGCTCCAAATGCAGGTGCAGGGGCAGCTGGAGCTGCACCTGTTTCAGTAGCCTGATCTGCAGGAAACCTAGCCACTGGGACAGCAACTTCCGCTGTTTCTGGAATGCCCTGAAGACAGAACACCGGTTTCAGTGCTAATTCTAAGCAAAGACTGTAACAGGCTACACACTAAATTTAGACTTACTGAGTACAAGTAATCCACTGCCCGCTCTGGGTTATTATAGGCAGCTCGAAGTGCACGAGTAACTGTTTCTTTATCCCAGGTTCCACCTCCCATATCCATTATTTGCTGAATGGTCTGCTCCAAATTACTACCAGCAACTAAATTGGAAGCAGCTTGACCATAAGTATCACTCTGTGCACTGCAGACATGGTATTATCACCATTAGAATAGTCAAGAACTAAAGCTGTGCATTATGGGTTACAGATTTATTAACAAAGTAGATTTTATAAAATGCCCTCAACAAGATCTCAGATATTTAGCCCACACTTACTACACAAAATGCAAAGCAAGAATTACATCAAACTGATGTGGATCACACACTTACAACATGCACATGAGTAATATTTAGGTGTCAATATTAAAAGACAAGAAACCAGCCTTTTCTTTTTAGGAAATGCTAATGGCTATACTAAGAAATAAAGAGAAAAGGTGTCCTTTGTGAAATTGTCAGAAGAAGATTTCCTTAAAGTGTCAGACATGCAGGCTGCTATTCCAGGTGTAAGGGGGAGAACATGCATCGGACCACTCAAATCAATTTTGGTATTGACTGATATGCTCTCTCCTTGAACGCATTATCCAAGAACTAAAGGAGGCAAAACTCAAACTAGCTACAAGTTACCAAACTGATCTCTCTATTTTACCCAGCATTAAAAATAAATAGCCATGCCCTCTACAATATGTAATCTGTCTTTTATAGAAAATTGCATGAGCCTAGGATGATGCTTTAAATGCACTTTAGCTTCTTATATTCAGGACATCTCACATTAACAAGTGATGGAAACAATCCAAAATAAGCAGTTCAAATCAATTGGATGGCTGACAATCCTCATTAGAACATGTATGGTAATATGGAATAATGACCAATGTAATCCCTAATAGCAAAGAGTAAATTTGTAACTTAATATCAAAAGAAGTTTCCAACTCTGGTTAGAAGTTGAGGACATAATTGTCTTAAAATAACTTGAATCCTCTTAGATATCCCAATAAACCAAATTCTATCTTCAAGTTTCTTGCTATATAATTTTGAGATCTCATAAATGTTTCAAATGTGGCTTGAGTAGAAAGAATAGAAAGGAGATATGCATTATAAGTAACAAAATCATTTGAAGTTGTTGCTGAACTTCCACGAAAGAGTATAAAGATTCTTCCTCGAAACAAAACATATAAACCAGTAGCATCATCGAGAACTAAGTTTTACATACTATATCAATATTATGCATTTACAAATACGTATTGCAGCCCTATTGTCTTAAAATAACCAAAATATGCATAGTGCAACTAGAGATAGAGCATACTTGGCTGTTGCTGAGTCAGAAGCAGATGCACTCTTTGAGTCCCTGCAGTGAAATATTTAATATATAAGAAAGATGAATTCAGTTATTCCTGAATATTTAAGCACTGAAGATATTTGTGGTATAATTGAACTCACAATGCTTGAGCATCAGGTGCGGGAGTCGAAATTGAAGTTGGTGTGGTGGTAGGTGGAGTAGAAACAGGCTGAAGTACATAATAGAAGGAAAAAGGCTTATAAAAAAGAATAGAAATAAATACAAGAGCAAGAAATACCAGAAGAAAAGTAGAAAACAAAGGGTGCAAATACCTGGGTGGATGAAGTACCAGCTGTGCCTGTTTTACTCTGTATATAGCATATAGATGGAAGAACATGTTAAGGTTCAAGCAACCAAATGAAGCATTAAATCATAAATTCCACAATAGCGCATGCAGTTCGTGAATAAAACAAATATTAAAAAAGATGCTGACAAAAAATACTGATAAACACAAGCTAATGTGCTTGCAAATGGTTCATGCAGCTTCTAATGATATATTAATTGGAAAACGCTATTAGGTGCCCTTAGGGCACCCTTAAAGTGGTTAGTAGTAGTAGTAGTAGTAGTAGTTAATACTAGTTAAATGTTGTAATAATTAGACAAATTTGATTTCAAATTTTCATCTAACCATCATTACCTATCCATCAATTACAGGCAAACATCCAAAGATATCATTTTTCTTTTGTAACATGATTGAATAAAAAAGCTTGAACTTCAAGTTGCCTAATTAGTAAAACAGTTGAAACCAAAAGCTACCAAAACCGATAATTCGGATATATCAAGAGATCCATTAATGGTAGTTATTAATTTTCCACCATATTTATTCAAAAAGAAATCACAAAATTTCTCAGCTTCATATTAGTCTTCACCCAAGTTTATAGTTCATGAAAACAATCACAATACACTAGCAATCAAAGACATTATCTCACACACTACAACACAGAAAAGATACTCAAAATTTCACACGAAAAATCCCGAAACATGTAATACATTCCCCGAATAAATTCTCCTTGCCATCATCAAAATCAGCAACACAAACATAAATATAGGAAAACATTAAAAGCACTACCAAAATAATTAATTAAACTTAAAAACCACAACATAGAACTAATGAATTAATGACTAAACAAAAACAAAACAAAAGAAGTAGCAAAGTATTACCTTGCTAAGCATGACAACAAGAAAACCATCTTCAGTAACCTTGTTATCAGCTAAAGTAGTCTCATCTTTCAATACTTTCCCATTATGAATCAACAATTGTTGTCCACATGGGTAATTGTCTTTTCCTTGCGCATCTTCAATATTCTTCTTTACGCCCATAATCTTCACATATTTTATGATTAAAATCACTAAAAAAAACTTGTGGTATTAATTATAGTTACAATTATAATTAAGTTAGGTTTAATTACTTACAGTGTCGGTGGGATGAACCTTAATTTCGAAATGGCTGCCTTTCAGAGTCTTGACGGTGAGCTTCATTGTCGACGAATTATGGGGGAGAGATGCAAAAACGACAGCGTTGCTAGGAGGAAACCCTAGAGAGAACCAGAGCGTGCTGGCTGTGGCTGGTACAGGAATCTATAAAGAGCTAACAGAGGCGAGGGGAGTGTGAATTTTTGGGTTTAAATTCACTCCAACCAAATTTTACTTTTGGTGTTTTACCGTTATGCAAAAGCTAATACTAACTAAAAATAAAAAATAATAATTAAAACAACTCAGGCAATCACAGTATATTATGAGGCAAAACATTATCTATTCCCATAATATTTTACTTTTATTGTTTTAGTTTTTTTTATATAATTTTTTTATAATAATTTTATCATTGTTTGTTAAAAATAAAAACATAAAAATTAAAAAAAATGAAAAGCGTTTTGTTTTTAAAAAACTTTGGTGTAAATTATGTTTCTCTTTCTTTCCTTTTCCTTTGATCATTTTTTTTATTTAATTATTCAATATTGTATTTATTAAAATTTATAATAGATGATTTATTTCAACTTATTTTTTACGTGGTTGTTTTGATCTTAAAAAAGAAATTTCACCATTGAATTAGTGCTTAATTTCATAAAAAAAATTAATTTTATTGTTTGAAGAAAATTGAAATAAAAAAATCAAAATCAAAATAGATAAAAAATGAAAGGACTTTAAAAAAAAACAAATTTGTGCCATTGCCTTATGCCTTGAGATTTTATCAAATTTCCTTTTTGATTGTTTTAATTTGAAGATTTATCAATTTAACTTAAAATTTTATTTTGCTTGTATTTTAATTTTTAAGTTTCGAGAGGAGATCTCAACTTGTGTGAGTATATATATTAAATTATTTAGTAGTTTTATTTACTAATACATATATGTGTGTGTTCTTATTGTTATTTCTTACTTATGTTTTTTATAATATTTTTGCATTTTTCAAAGAAAAAACCCATTTCTTAAAAAATGCATTATGTTTCTTTAAAAAATATTCATATTCTTAAAGAACCTGTTTTTATCAAACAATTTATAATATGCTTTGGGGATGTGGAGACTTATATGAACTAAGTGCTAGTATAAACTATAAAAATGTGTATTCAAAGAAAAAAAAATCTCTCGTATTTCTAATTTCAAATGTAATTAACTATGTTCAAATTCATGTTTATAAATATCTTTGAAGTTAGTTGACAAATTACCAATAATAAGCTTTAGCATTTTTAAATATAATATTGTCTTGTTACTAATACTAATTTTGATAACAAAAAAGTTGTTGTCTTAAATGAGAAATAATATTATTTTACACCCATAATATTATTAATGATAAATTAATGATAATTTTTATTATTAATTTTATAAATTTGAGAGTATTATAATTATAATATCTTGAAGTAATCATAACAAGTCCCCAAGGAATTCTTTCTTTCAATAACATTCTACATAACAACAATGATTTCTTGGTCTTACAGTCCTGCGAAGCCAAGAAATTTGATAAGATCATATTGAAACCAACAATGAGCTCGAGAAGGAAAAAGTCAACCAGCAAAAAATCAGAATTCCTTAATTTCTAAGTTCAGGATTACGCCTCCCAATGTACGGGCACCTCAAAATAAAACCATCGTTTTGACGGTATACAGAGATTAGAAACAATTCAAGAACAAACCACCCCCGAGCCTACGAATTAACAGCCATAAGCCAAATCAAGCATGTTCATAGTGCAGAGAGTCTAGATTCATAGTGCCAAAACAGTTCTTTTCCCATGCGATTCAGAGTATAATGTAATATAACACCATCTGTAAAACCTTCTAGTCTTAGTTCATAAGAACTTATACGTATACCAGAAACAAACTAGCTTTCCTGGTGGCAATGTTTTCAGCTTCGTTTAGATTCTTTGAAGCCCATAGGACATGAGAACATACACTTAAAATTACCTGCTGAATGCCTGAGAACCCCTCCGATGCTGCTTGTCCCTATTTCCCAAGGGCAGAACCATCTATTTTCCACTTCAAGTGCCAACCGTGGGGCTGCTCCCATGCGCGTGTAGGTGTAGTTCACCTCGGGTTAACGCTTTTTGTCAGAGCAATTTCTTTCTTTTGCAAACAATTTGGCAAGCAGCTTTGCTGACGCCATGAATCAATGACCATATCTGGAATTCTTTGTGTAATGGGCAGTATTTCATTCTTAAAGCAGCTAATAATTTATAGGATATGACTAGCTATGGAAAACACGAACTAGAAGATCATGGAGTCTCTGTATAGTACTCCTCCTATGTGGATTATGTTCTCTGGTTCAACCTATCATCTTCACTGTCACCTTTTTTTTACCAGTTAGGCTTTGGTTTTATTTTATATGAGTTTAGAGTTAAAGTTCATCAATAATCAGGGTTTTGATGCATAAATTATGAAAACTATATATAAAAAATTAAAATTAATGGGATTATTGGATCATCTGAATTATATATTTGATTGTATTTTTTTTCTAGTTATTTGAAAACAAAAAAAGAAAAAAAAAACAATTCAAGGATGAATTAAATAATAAATTATATATATATAACGCTTGTCTTTTTCAAAGATCAACTAAAGTACTTGATAGGATTAAGCATGGGCGATGAGCAAAAGGAATTAATAACTTAAAGGAGAATTGGAGAGTTCCTGCAGGGCGGTGGGTTCGTCCAACTGGCTACGAGATTCTCCATTATTATTGTTATTTTTATCAGAAAGTATTGTCTTTATCCCGAAGCTTTCAATGGCATTAATTTCTACCACAGCCTTATGATGTTGATGTTTACGAATACCAGCCTGCTAGGCTCCCATGCAATTTGCTCTATGCACCAAATGGATAAAGTTGGCGTTCTTAATAATCATGCTTCTTGTTTTTAATTAATTTCAGCGATTATAATTACACCTTTAATTAATTACTCCTTTCCTTCTAATCATCCACAAATAATGTCCATTAATGAGTTATTCCTTCGATAACGATGGTGGATCGATAGGTTAGATGTTATTGGATATTGCTTTTATGATATACAGCATTTAATTAATTAAAAATAACTGCTAATTAATCTATTAAAAAGTGTCCAAACAGCACTGTTATTCATACCATTATCTATTTCTTAAACGGAATTATAATTCCAGATTAAGTTAGACTCGTATTGTGATCTTGATGAAAGAGTTTTTGATTTCTAGAACAAAGATATTTTTTTAGTTAATTTTATGTTTTTTATTTTAAATTATTATGCTTTTATAGATTTTTTTTCTATTTAAAAGGATTTCTAGTTTATTTTTTTCATTCAGTATTTCTAGATTTTTCTATTTTTTTTTGTTTATATAATTAAAGGGTTATGATAGTTTTTTGACAAGAAAAACTTTGATAAATAAAAATTGAGTTTTTAGATTTTTTCCATAATTATGATGTTATTAGTTTTTTAGGGTGTTGATTTTTAACAAGCTATGTTTTTTTTTTGGTTAATAATCGAAATTTTATAACAAGTTATGTTAACCTTCGCTTCTGTGTTCTAGTGGTTTTAGATGGAGGTCGTAAATGATATATATCATAACTCAATAATTTTTTGTAGTTAGTTGAAGTGTATTGTTAAATAACCATGCTTGGAAAGAGATCGCAAATCAAGACGTATTTAAGTAGAAAGGGATGAGGAGGTTTCCTCTCTCGAAAGAGACGTCCAGAGCTAGTATATATGTTATTTCCATATAAGTTAGTTGTTATTATTGAAAATCTTGATGGTGGGATCCATAATGAGATGCTTTTTTGTGGGAATGATATAGTATGGCGAGTGAGAAGTTTTAGCATAGGGCTATTTTCATGCAATGTGTTGGGATTTTTTGAAGTATCTGAATAACCCGAAACAAATTTTTATTTGAGGAACAAGTTATAGATTGGTCTTGTAATTACAATCTTACTTTCCACCATCTTGCTCAATGGATTAATAAGAGTACTTCCAATTTTACTTATACAAGCAATGACTTGATGAGATGTTCTAATAGTATTTTGTTGTTTTTTAATAAGCACGTTTAGCTTTCATTTTCCTTTCTTTTCTTTTTCTTTATTGTAAGCTTTTTCATTTGTCATTCTTTTAATGACGCTGTTTTAATAACATCTCAATTACTATATATATAAAAAAAATTCATGATGAGATGACCTATACAAAAATATTGCGTTATAGATCAATGATAAAAGGATCTATGATGGGGTTGCTCATGTATAAAAAGATATTTATGATAGAGAATAATTTTTTACTGAAATCTGAACTTGAGAACGAGTTCTTCTATCCGGGAATACAGCTGCATGTTTTTTGTATGGAAAATACATACTTTTCTTAGTTAATTTTATGTTTTTTCTATTTTTATTTTTCTATTTTATATTATTATGTTTTCTTAATTGTCTTTTCTATTTGAAGGGAGTAACTTTTCTACTTTATTTTTCATATCCAATATTACTAGTGTTTTTTTTTCTTTCATATAAAAGGTTGTAATAGTCTTTTAGTAACTAAGACTTGAATAAATAAAAATTAAATATTTTAGATATCTTTTTTGATCTTTAAAGATTTTAACTTGTAACAAATTCTGTTATACTTCGCTCCCGTCTGCGTTAGTTCTATATTCTTGGACTAAAAATGAAAGATCTATTTGGTTTATATACTAGTGCTAATTAGACTAACACATAGTTTTTTTAACCAAAGAGACTGGATGAGTGATTAATGAGACATTCTTTCTTTCTCGATTTTTACCAGTTTCAATCTTGGGACCAATACTCAAGGCATTTATTTTTTCTACATATATCAGACCAATACGGAGAATAAACCTTAAAATCATCTGAGAAGAATATTTAGTCTTAATTAATACATAAGTTAGCTCAATGACCATCGAATAAAAAATTAATAATTAAAATGTTTTTCTATTTCAGTTATTTTATTTATTTATTATATAAAATGAGACTATCTAGCTAGAATACGAGAGTTCATCCCTCTTATATATATATATATATATATATATATATGCAAGAATATCACTGAGCTACAGGCTCCTCTTGTTGTTCTATGTTGTTATCAATATCGTGCTGTTGATTTGAAAGAACATTGCTAAAAGTAATATTGATGGGTGGTGTTATTCTCACTCTATTTTGTTTTTCTCATTTCATTATTTATTACTAGTCTAATTATTTAATAATTAAGTTTCTTTAATCTTCTTTAATTCTTTAAAGTAATTAATTTTAAAATGATCTTTTATAAATATATTCTTAAAAAAATCAAGAATATACAAGATCATGACTAAATATTTAAATACTTTAAAAGTAAAGCAGATAAACAAATAAAATCCAAAACAACTAAAATCATAGCAATACTTAGGCTCTACAATATCTCCGGGTTTCAGGAGGCACAATCAGAAACGGATCCAGAAAAATAGTTATTTAATTAAAAGGATCAAGAAAAAAAACACAAAACATATTTAATTTCTCATAATAAAAAAATATTTATTTAGAAAATCCCTATAAGTAATAAGAAACTCTAAAAATAGAAGTATTAATCTCTAAAAATCCTTGCAACTCGATTCACCCATGATAAGCGATCCAAATTATATATAATTAAAATATTTTAAAAAAAATTCAACATAGATTTTATTTCACTGGAAATAGAAGTGTTCATAAATTTCTATCCTTAATTGGGTGGTAATTCCTATAATTTAATTAATGAGATGAGATTTACATCTAGAAAATTCCAAAAAAAAAATTAAAAGAAAAGAAAAGTTCATATGAAATAAACAGTCGTCTTGTTATTCTTATAATGAAACACGTAAGGAAAAAAAAATAAATCAAAGGCTGATTAATTAATTAATTAATATATTTCCTAATTATTAGTACAATCAGTATTTTATTAAAGGTAATTGATATCCATACATTTACTCAATTTCCAAACTTAATTTATGATGAAGAAATAGAAAGCAAAAAAGGCAAAAACTTCAAGGAAAAAAAAAACCCTAACCGACCACGAAAAAATAAGGGTGGTAGCATGGTAGGAGGAGGAATCCATGCATAATAAGGATAACAACACACACATATATAAAACATAAACCCTAAGAAACCTATCATTAAGTACTTCTTCTTAAAAAGAAAAACACAGCAATAGTTTTAGCGGCTATCCGCCAGCCTCGCTTTCCTCTCAATCTCACGAGACAAATCCTTGAAGTCAACATCCTCATCAATGCATAATCCTCTTTCCTTTCTTTTCACTCCTCGACACCACCACCACCACCACCACCATGTGAATATCTATTAACCTTCGCTGATCTCTTTATTGTTATTATGGATCTTCTTCTTCTTCTGATTACGAGCATCATTAACGTGTGAAAGAGCCTCTTCTTAATATCATGGTGTGATTTTTGTAGAGAGAAGGAAAAAACAAAGATTTGCGTAAGACAATGGAGAAGAAGAAGTATCCGATCGGACCAGAGAATTATGTTCTCTATGAAGAGATTGGTCAAGGTGCTACTGCTTCTGTTCATCGTGCCTTGTGTGTTCCTTTTAACGAGATTGTCGCTATCAAGATTCTCGACTTTGAACGTGATAACGCTGATCTGGTAAAGTTTCTCTCTTTTTGTTGCTTGAATTTTTTTTCCCCGTGATCTTCATATTATTTTTTTTGTTTGTTGAATTTGATAAGGTTGGATTTCAATTCAAATTCCATTGTCAATATCATAGAATGAAATCAAGTTTGAGAAAATATATATTTGGTATATGTAGCCATGTAGGGCTAGTTCTCCAGATACCTAACAGCTTGAAAATATTAAAAAAAAAAGCCATGTACTTGAAAATTTTGGGCCATCGGATCGTGGGGTCATTAGAACTTGGAATAAAATTTAGTTTTTTATGGTATTTTGTAGCAATGCGTCTGCTAGGTTTTGTGTTGTCATGTATTGGATCTTAACTGCACAGCATGATTTTCTTAATAACTAAAAGAAGTATGATTCTAAGCTTATTACAATTGGCTTTTGGGCGTGTTATCTATGATGGGCTATAGGAATAGTACTGTGTTTTAAATTCTACCATCCTTTTCTTGTTTATTTTTTTTATTTTTATTATTAATTTTGGTTTGTATATATGTGCTGCTTCTCTGACAGCGTACTATTTCACGGGAAGTGCAAACAATGATCTTGGTGGACCATCCTAATGTTCTCAAATCACACTGCTCCTTCGTCAGTGATCATAATTTGTGGGTTGTTATGCCATACATGTCTGGGGGCTCTTGTCTTCATATATTGAAGGCTGCTTATCCAGATGGTTTCGAGGAGTTGGTGATAGCAACAGTACTACGTGAGGTATTGAAGGGAATAGATTATCTTCATCATCAAGGCTACATACATCGCGATGTTAAAGTAAGTAAATATTGAATCTTTAAACCTTTTAGTCCTATCTTTATCTCCCAAGTATCTTACCCTTTGTGTTATGCCTCACATAGTTAGTGTTTTACACAACTATAACTCATTTATTTAGTTCTTTGACTGTGATTATGTTATGTTTTTTAAAGGCTGGAAATATTCTCGTTGATGGACGTGGCGCAGTCAAGTTGGGAGATTTTGGTGTTTCTGCTTGCCTTTTCGATTCTGGAGACAGGCAACGCACGAGGAATACATTTGTTGGGACGCCTTGCTGGTACGCATGCATGCTTTCATGAATTCGCACATAATAAGTTCTTGATTCTGTTTCTTAATTTATATACAATTATCAAGGCTAAAAAGCGTGTTCAATGGAGTTTACTGTAGAAATATTTAATTATATATGAAAAAAATTTAATTCATATTCGAGAAAAAATATTCAAGAAAAAACTCGTTAAACAAAATAATATTTAATCATACATCTACAAAAATTTTATATTGGAATCCACAGAAAGGATTCAATACATACTGCTGAAGATGCACAACGAGGATCATACCAATACGATTTTTTCATTTCTTGACAAATATAATCTGTTTCATTATTCTAAAAAATATGTGTACGGATCTAATTTATTTTAATACTGCAACCTGTCTTTTGTTTTTCAGGATGGCACCTGAGGTTATGGAGCAGTTAAACGGATATGACTTCAAGTAATTAGTCCATTCTCCTGTCAAGTGTTTCTCCATCTCGTATAGTTTAGATATCATGGAGCTGATGTTTAGCTGACAATTTTCCTACAGGGCTGATATCTGGTCATTTGGGATTACTGCTTTGGAGCTTGCACATGGCCATGCTCCTTTCTCAAAATATCCTCCAATGAAGGTGCCTAGACTGTACTAATCCGCACATTATTTGCATAATATTATGTCAAGCACCGTGGCTTTTATCGCAATCTAAATCAAATTTTCTCTTGTGAAGGTGTTGCTTATGACCTTGCAAAATGCACCCCCTGGCCTGGATTTAGAAAGGGACAAGAAGTTCTCTAAGGTATGCTTTGAACGAACGCGGAGATTTTCATACAAAAAAAAGAATGAGAAGTAGCAGAGTTAATAGCGTTTGGTTCAAGCAAGTTGCATGATATGCCTTTGTGCTTTTTCTCCAGTCTTTCAAGCAGATGATTGCTAGTTGCTTGGTAAAAGATCCTTCGAAACGACCTTCTGCAAACAAGTTGTTAAAGCATTCCTTTTTCAAGCAAGCGAGATCAAATGACTATATAGTACGGAAATTGTTGGATGGATTGCCCGATCTTGGTGATCGTATCCAGGCATTGAAGGTTTGTGAGTTAAATCGATCTAAAATACATGGCTGCACCAATAATTAGCCTTATTTCCTATTATGATTTTAATGGTACACATAAAAATCGCCCCATTTTGAAATGCAGAGAAAGGAAGAAGACATGCTTGCTCAAAAGAAGATGCCCGATGGGGAAAAGGAGGAATTATCGCAGGTTCGAATGTTCTGTTGTCTAAAGTAGAGATTAATTCGATTGCCTAGTAGCACTACAATATTTTGCTGCTATAGTTATAGTCTGTCTGTTTGTTTACAGTATAACTTTGGTGGTGTTAATTCATAGTCTGTAATTAGTGTTTGGCCTGCATGCTTCATCGATACTAAAAATATACTTCCAAAGGAATCGGTTCTATCCGCTTGTATATCATTACACTTAATTTTTAATAGTTTGCTTGTAATTATATGTAGAATGAATACAAACGAGGACTTAGCGATTGGAATTTCAACATTGAAGATGTGAAGGCTCAGGCTTCCCTGGTACAACAATGGCTTATACGTACTGTATCAAGTCAGTAACATTGGTTAGGATTCCCTGTCTCATGTTCTCTCTGGTTTTTTTATTCAGATACCAGATTCTGAGGACCCTATGACCGATAATAATCTGGGAGAAAGCTTGAATTCTTTGCCTACACTTGATGGAGTTGAAAAGCAATCAGACACTCAGAATTCTTCCCCGGGACAAGTCACAGAGATGATGGTATTTTGATATCTGGTTCTTGCAGCTTGTAGAGGGCTACTTGCTTCAATTTTCACCTTATTTTTCATGAATGTTAATTTCTATGGTTCCTAATGCTCATAAATTTCTCAGGATGATGATGATGTCTCACAAAATCGAGCTGCCCGGCTTCCATTAGTCGACTCCTCTCTAAATATTGCCAAGTATTTTCCTAACCTAGTTTTTTTTTCTTTATATAGCCACTTATACCAGTAACCAGCACTGAGCAGCAGCACATCTGCAAGGAAAAGCTGATGCTCCGCATTCTCTTTAAATAAAACTCAATCCAATAGAAAATTCTCGTGTTTATGTCTCTGTGATTAATGCTTTGGATTTATATCTTTAATTTATTGTCAGAGAATCCATTAGCTATATATACATTAACTGAAATCTAATATGGATTATGAATTATTTTCAGAGTTAGATTTTTAAAATCCGATGATGACTCGAGCACTGCAAGTCCATGCAACGAACGACATGTTTCGCAAAATTCTTCACCTGGTTGTGATAATCTTGAAGGCAATGCAGCTGAAAGTATCAATGGAAAACCTAGGTTTGGCTCCTGATCCTGTGTATTAATTTGAACTTGGATTTTTATCATTGAATATATTCTACATTTTTTACATTTCACGTACTAACATGTGACTGAAGAATATTCTTTTTCTCACATGAAAATTTATCTTAACATCCTTCCGCGTGTTTTTACCAAGATTTTTGGTATCTATATAGTGAAAAGCTGCAAAATCAACCACCAAATAGTTCAAACATCAGTGGAGCAACAATCGTTCAAGATAGAGATGATGGACCTTCTGAAAATCCTTCCAAAGCGTTACATAAACCATCAGGCAAGTATTTAAATTTTCCTTCAAGCATTTCCTTTTCATATACTCGAATTCTCGGTTTCTCATTGCTTGGGACATGATGGCTTCTGTCTTGGATTTTCTTCATAATTGTTGCCTTTTCTTCGGACGTAAAAACAATTCCCAGTTTTGCATCCCTTAATTGATATAGCATGCATTTTCTCTCTTGCTCTTATAAGTTATAAGGTAATTTCAGTTCGTCACATAATCAAAGAGTTGTTTTGCAGGAGCAAGCAGTGATGAACTTGATGAAAAAGCAAGGCTGCCAGTTGTTCAGCAAAGAGGACGATTCAAAGTTACTTCAGAGAACGTTGATATAGAGAAGGTGACTGAGTTTCTTCAGTCTCGATGTCCCTTTTTTCATTCAGATGGGATATAACTCACCTTTTCTTTTCAGGCGCTCTCACCTCAGCTGGTTCTGCAGAAGAGTTACAGCATGCAGGTTCGTAATTTTGAGGTCAGCACATTTGTGTCAATGTACCTGCTGCTATAGATTATCTGATTATTCTTTGATCTTTTCTAGTTTATGTTTCATCAGGCTCTAACAATTTTAAGGAATAACATGTGAATAAGATTTCTAAACACTAAATAATATAGTTTTAGTGGACAACTAAAAATCAAATGAGATGAATTAATCTACTAAGATTGATTATGGTGAAGTTAGTAGAAACTAGCTCTCGAAAATGTAAGAAATGCTAAGATAATTCTAAGCTAAAAGTAACCCCACATAGAACTTCATGAAAACAACATAGAAATCACAAAGTAACCCTACATAGAATTTCATGAAAACAACATAGAAATCATACTTGGAAGGGGTGGACATTTAGCTAGAGCTGTAAGTGCGGTATCGAGACATTGCAAAAGAGAGTAAATCGGCAACATTAAAATGCACCTTCCAGGGAGTTTCGTTTAATATCTAAAAACAGCTCATTCGGACAAGTAGGGCTGGTTGGTAGAGAACTTAACTTTCATATATTCTCCTTCGACAGACTATTCTGTGTGAATAGGCACCACCATTTTGTAGCTCTCAAAACTCAAAACCATCTAGGTTTCCTACTTTCAACTGTACTTAAAAAAATAACCAGTCAATTCTTTGTATATTTATGATTGTTAATTTGGAAAGTTTTATTGTTGTGCACAACTGATACAACTTAGTATTCCTTCAACAGGGCCTGGTCGATAACAGTTCTAGGAGCAGAATGACTTGTGATGGTTTTTCAGATTATTACTGGGATAGAGCAAAGCCTAAAACAAGTCCCAGGTCTTAAGTTAGGTTGTCTTGGACTAAAGATGTAAAACAATTTATCCTTTTTGATGCAATAAAATTTCAATTTTATTAGATATCACCTATTTAAATCACTTCGCCTGGAAAAATAAAGGGTTCTGAGGTCTTGCCTGGAGCGCCTCAGCATCTCTCGACAACATTGCCTTATATTATAGGAAGAATTCCTCATTCACTGGAAAAGCCTTGTATTTCTCATTTAGCTCATTCGACGGTTTCTTGACCTTGTAGATCCATTTATACATGTCTTCGAGTATCTTTGCTGCCTCCTTGGTTTCGTTTCACCTAAGATGAATTGCTACTCCTTGCCACTTGATATTTTTTATGCCTCTTCACATATCATTATCTTTTTACCACTTGTTTTTCTCTAACTAAGACTTGCAAATACAAAACTTGCGAATATAGTGAATCTTCTAAAATAAGCATGGTTTTTTCATGAGCTTCATATCTATCACCAGTCTATAAACGACTCTTTTCCTCCAGCTCCTCGCTAGTTAGACATGTATATTACTCCTTTATAATTGAATTTGATGGGTTAGTTTCCACCAAATTATTGATTTTTAGTAACTCTTCTTCTTCCATTACCTCGATCTATCGAGCCATCGAATACTTTTTACTGACCATCATGATGAAGCTTCTTCGTCATCTAATTTAGTCAACATGCAAATTATGCTTAAATGTCCTCTTATTCTTCATTGTCAACATGTTGAGTTGACTTGGGTGATAATGTTGTGTTTCCTTCAACATATTTTCTTTTTAGTAGACTATATTGAGCGTAATGTCCTTGCCTATCGTGGTTGAAACATTTTGTCATAGTTCATCACATCGATCATTATATCAATTTTCTTGATTCCAACGAGCTCCCCAAATCTTAAGCACATTTCTTGTTGCTTATTTGAATTATTATATATCATCTTCATTTTCTTTTAAATTTTTAAAATATTTACCTCTTGCTCGACCTTTTTTATAATTACTAAATAGATTTCTTTCATCTTTCTTTAGTTAAACTCAAGT
>Ga0325403_1001872_pt1 | contig 18095 bp, 15 predicted proteins | sample PopdelMetagenome_19_FD_205665 | JGI IMG/M metagenome (GOLD analysis project Ga0325403, IMG submission 205665) | Populus deltoides microbial communities from Bellville, Georgia, United States - Xylem-PdKOR-R4 | ecosystem: Host-associated > Plants > Phyllosphere > Stem > Wood/Secondary xylem...
ACTAACTTAAATTTTAAAATGTTTTTTTTATAATATTACCTGACCCGCCAAATCCTTCTACGTATAATTTTTCAGCCTCCTCGTAAAGTTTTTCTAGTACGTGGTGAAAAGTCCATTCAAGGAACACAGTTTTGATTTCCGTGTAATATTTTTCAAAACCCATTGGGTTATTATTGGAATATTGACTCTCCTTGCCTTTTCTTTTTCTTCCTTAATTTTTTTTTAATTATTATTATTATTATAAATTGAAACTAAATCACTCTCTAATTGAATCAGAACTGATATCTCACAAGAATTTCTTTCTTCTTATAACCTCTTCTGAATTCAAACTAAGATGATTAATACCTTTTAATATTGATCCATAATTAATTAATGAGAATAACATTAATAACGTAAGAAATTAACCGGATGTATGCATATACTTAGAGTATTTTAGTTTGAATTATTAGTTATTTGTTTTGATTAAATTAAGTATATTTGATGTTGCTATATATATATATATATATATATATATATATATTTTGTGAGAAAGTATTCTAAATACCAATCATTTGAGACACCTCCCGTTAGCATTTAATTATTTTCGTTTGATAAAAAAAAAATAAAGATAGAGAATACATATTAACCCTAAGTTTTATAGCAAAAACAAAATATATCATGTATAATTTTTTTAATTAATTTAATATCCTAATTATAATAATATTAATACCTCACTTAATCCAATTTACATGTATATATTTTTTTCCTATCACGCAATTGACATGTATATTCATACTATTATCATTCTTATAATTATCATATTAAAAAAATTTATTGACTTCTACATTGACTCGATTACTTTATTACCTTCCTTGATTAAATGTCACTTCCCATTAGAAAGTGTCAGAAAATTTCCTCTGTGTAGAAACAATGCTTAAAATGGCAAGCGTTTGAGGTGTAATTACTTGTAATAAAGACTTAATCTTTTGCTTTACTGTGTTTCTTGGAAAGACTCTCTGGTTTTCGAGTTTGTGTGCAACAAATATTCTGGTATTTGTCTATAAATACATACACTTGTTATAAGGGCCTCACAACAGAGGATTCAAGAGAGAGTTCTTAGCCCTTTTGAAGAGAAAGTTTTAAGGTTTTTTGGGCTGTAAGTATTTAGAGAGAGAGAGAGAGAGAGAGAGAGAGAGAGAGAGAGAGAGAGATGGGACTTTGTTTTTCTGATGTACGAGGAGGGAAACAGGCAATAGGAGGGACGTCCCAACAAAATCCCAACAGTAACAACAATGCTGCCCACAATGATGCTGTTGATTTCTTCTTCAAGTCCAATGGCCAACAGGCTCTTTTTACCCAAGTTGAGGTATACGTTACGTTTTGTGTTAATAAAAAAAGAAGAAAAAAACAATGTAAGGCTTGGCGTGTATGTTTATGTATTATTAATTTATTATATTTCATAGAATTGTGCTGTGAATGTCACTCAGCATTGATGAATTTTTTAATCTTTACTTGACTTTTAGTTTAGTTTTTTTTTCCTTTATCTTTAAAGAAAGAAAAGCTAAAAAGTTTGAGTCTTTGTCTTCGCTAGTTTAATAATTAGAAGGAATTCATTGTTAATTATTTTCTTAGGGTTTGGTTCTGTTTAGATTCTTGTTTTTAATTATTTTTAACTGGACCTTTTCTTTTTTCCAATTTGATTTTTTTTCTAAAACATGTCATCTAGGTTGTAAATTTTGACATGGAATTTCTTTTTAGTAAATGGTTTATGAAATTTTATGGTCTTGGTTTAAAAATTAAAGAAACCCGAAGTCTCTGTATTAAAACAGAGGATGGTTGGAAAGTGAAGGAAGGGAGCTTTAAATTTAAATTAAATTGTGATTAAAAAACCAGAAATCAAATTGGGAGTGGAAAAAACTCTAAGGATATGCTTGGTGCACTGCTACTGCCTCTAATATTCAGTGGCATTAACTTGATACAGGCGCAGAACTCTTTTTGTCTGGTTTATTGATTCTCTGTGTAGTTTGGTTTGGAGAATTCTTGTAGAGAAACAGTGGTTTTGTTTTGAGCTGGATGTAACTTGGAGATTTTTTATAAATGAAGCCATGTGGGCCTTCCGAGCAATGTTGAGTATGTAACATGGTGTCCTCGAACAATGTTGGTAAAAGAATTGTCAACAGGTTGAAGAAGCTAGATGGAACACGTGCAGAAATTTGTTTGTGATTTGCTTTCTTAATTGATATGATAATGCATGTTTTTTTTAATGTTGAATAGTCTTGTATCACCTTTGCCCCACATGCTCTGACTTTACTCATCTCCTAGATGTTGCTTCCCCAAACAAAACACATGAAGATGAACACTTTGTAAATATGACAAACCTTTTGGGAATGGGACAAAAATTAACTTTTAAATCTCTCTGTAAAACATGAATGTTGACAATTCATTGTTAATAGAACATGTTTAAAAACTTTCTTTATCCTTTTTGTTCATGCCATAACCTGCAGATGCTTTTGATTTTAATTGATGTTGACTTTTCTTTGGCGCCTTCCCATGGTCAGCCCCTAGGCCCTTTATTGTGTTGGCTTCTTTCTTACTTTCTTTTTTTTCCCCTCGATTTAGCTTGACACGAGTAATAGGTTGGTCTTGAATCTCCAAACACCCATTCATGCTGTACCTTTTGTTAAATGGACAAGCATTTATATGCATGCTGCTACATTGTTAACATTTAAATAGATTTAGTACAACAATAGACAATAGTCACTGGATTGTAGTTTGAAGCAACGTGTTAGTGTTGCAGAAAAAGTGAATATTTGGTTCGCCTTCACGACGAATATGATTAAGTATGAGAATTTCTAGTAATCTCATAAACAATGGATTCTATCTTCTTTTTTAAGACATGAATGCTGTGCACCCAATTAGACAAGATGCAGGAATTCTTTGCTTATAGCTGTTGGTGCTCCATGTGCAAGGATATTTATCTTTCAATATCTGTGTATATCTTTTATATTAGTTTATGAACTTATTTTTGTTACCTTGAGATGTATTCATACTATTCAATTATGCTCTGCAGTTGTCTTTATCAGCAGCAAACTTGCTTGATCGTGACATCACATCCAAGGTAATACGGTGAACTTAATATGCATATTTCTTGTCCTTTTGATGTTGTGGTAACCTGCCAAATTGTTATGTTTTCATGGATCCACCTTCTTATCCTTTTCTCGGACTGTCTGAGCCTCTTTATTGTTTGCCTTGTAACTTTTCTATGCATGCCAAAGTTGGATGATTTTTATCCAGATATCATATATTGATATCCCATGTCTCAACTAGCTGCGTGGCTTTTTTTTTATGTTCCCGCTTATTTGACCATGGTCCAAGGATTAGTGTCTGCTCTAGTTAGAAATTATTGGGCAGGGTGTTGAAGGCCTCTTGCTATGGTTGATGTTCGGGGTCGATTGAGAGAAAAAATAGAGGACTCCATTTTCAGTTTATTTGTTGAGAAATGTAAAGTATGCATTTTTGTTAGATAGTTGGCAGTGCTTGTGTTCTGTGATCTTGACTAAAAAGATTTGTTGTAGAGTGACCCAATGGTAGTTTTGTTCGCAAAGAAAAGGGATGGGAAACTAGAGGAAGTCGGTAGAACAGAAGTCATTTTGAACAACTTAAATCCTACTTGGATTCAAAAGATTACAATTGCTTATCAATTTGAGATGGTTCAGCCACTTGTGTAAGTTCTGCTCAATCTCTCCAAATGCTGGTTTTCAAGTTGTATACCTCCTAACATTTTCAGTATTGTGTTTAAATGTTATTTTGTTTGGAGTTTTCAACTCACATTCTGTCTGTGCCCTCTTTTAGCTTTCATGTCTATGATGTGGATACCAGCTATCACAATAAACCAGTGAAGGTATGGCAGTTTCTTCTTCCAATTTTTCTCTACTATTTTGATTCCATTTCTCATAATTAAATGCATTCAAAAGGTACACCGTTCTAGCATATCAACTGATTAAGCTCTGAGAATTCAGTCCGCAATCTGTTTCGCAAACTACTGTAAAGTAAAGACCTGCTGAAAGCAGTTTGGAAACAGGCAATTCACGTGATTGATCATATTAGTTACATAACCAGATAACTTCTGCCAGGTTCATAACAGTGAGAAGCCACCCTCAGTTGAAAAAAAGGAATATGAAAATATCATGTTCGAGATATCAAGCACAAACATTTTGGATCATAACACCAACAAATTTTAGTGAGAGAAAAATGAGATAAAAAGAATTAAAATGGAAGTAGCAGAACAAATTAGCCTCTCACAAAATAGCGAGACAAATTTTTCTGAAGGTGAAGTTTATATTTTAAAAACTTTTCTCTATTGCCTTTCAGTCACTGAAGTTGAAGGATCAGGAATTTTTGGGAGAAGCCAACTGTGTTTTGTCTGAGGTAAGTTCCTTTTAATGTGATATTGCTTGTGGAGTTTTAAGCAAAGTAGAATGCATGCATTGTGTCTATTGAATCAGCAACTCTTAACAAATTTTTAGCAATTCATACATTTTTAATGAATTTAACCAAGCAAACACTTTAATAATCGCATAACTATGAAAGATGCAACAAACCTTGAGTTTCTAATGATATTTTTTGAAAAATTGAGAGGACGTTGAGATATTTACCTCAAACCTTAAGAGGAACCTTAGATCTTAATTTTTGAAGCAATTATTTCAACTCTCAAACTTGCTTTGCGAGAAAAAATTTGAGAATAATAAAATTGCAGTGAAAAGAATGGGTCAGGGAACCAACATGGAGCTAAGAGAAGGGCAGATAGTTTAAAATAGTGAAAGAAACTAGGGACGATAAAATCAGCTAAATAGGATTTTATTTGATATTGTTATCCTTAGAATTTTCCTGTCACCATTGTAGAATGGCTCTATTAAGGATGTGATTCTGTATAGCCACGTTATAACACGGCAAAACCGTAACAGGCAGCCGGTTTTACATTAAGTAAGAGCTGATATTTAAAAGCATGAGGGATCTATTATGAAACTAATTTGTTGCTTCGACAATTTCGCTTGTGAAGCTTTGCACTACATGTTTTAGATGACCATTGATGCAGCTGGAACTAATCTGAATGTTGTTCTCACCATTGTGTAATCATTTTGGACGGGCTTACTGTCATTTTCGTAGACTTTTTTTCATGAACTTGACACCACTGTTTACATTTATTTTTGCATTTGGCAGATAGTGACAAGACAGAATGGTACATTAACTATTCAACTCCAGAACAGAAATGGGCATGGAATCCTCCGAAAGTTAGGGACTCTCACTGCCCATGCAGAGGAAACAATTGCTTCAAGAACTACTGTCGAGTTAACACTACGGTGTTGTCACTTGGCTAACAAAGATTTATTTTCCCTGAGTGTAAGTAATGAGAAATGAGCCATTTGAGAAATGAGTGCTAATGTTTGTCATCTATATTAGATCTCAGTTTTTTGTCTTTTTTGTAATAGGACCCCTTCTTAAGAATATCTAGAATGGTAGAGGGTGGAGGTTCTGTGCCTATATGCAAGACTGAGGTGGTGAACAACAATCTGAATCCAATGTGGAGGCCTCTATGCCTAAGTATGCAGCAGTTTGGGAGCAAGGCAAGCGTCATGTCTTGAACTATTTTAGATGATAGATTAAATTTTTTATTGAATGCTTGATATCATTGTTTATTCAGATATCATTGTTTATTCAGGTTGGCAAAAGCTGTTAGCTTAACGCGTTTCACTTTGATACAGGAAACCCCCCTTGTTATTGAGTGCTTTGATTTCAACAGCAGTGGAAATCATGTGCTAATTGGGTAATTGTTTTCCCTTTGGCTTTTATTATATTTCTTACTTTTTTATCGTGTTAACAGAATTTAGTGGTTGGCACCAATATTAATACATTTTTATTTATTTATGTCCTTAGTAAGCTTCAGAAATCAGTGGCAGACCTGGAAACTCTTCACAAAGAAAAAAATGGTGCTAATTTCGTTACACCGTCCAGCCATGTTCGTGAGAAGGTGTCAATACTTTCTATGCATACAATCTAATGTACAATTTTATTGTCTTTGCTAATTGCTCCTAGCGTAATAGGTGCTGAAGGGTCAGCTGTTTGTGGATCGATTTTTGGAGAAGGAACAGTACAGTTTTCTGGATTATATTTCGAGTGGCTTTGAGCTAAATTTTATGGTTGCTGTTGACTTTACGGGTAAATAACCTTTGGTTGTCTTGATATTGATAACTTTTTATTTCACCTCTTTCCTCTCTAGTTTGATATCAGTTTCATGCATTGGATAATCGTTTTTTCAGCTTCAAATGGAAATCCTCGAAATCCAGATTCCTTGCACTACATAGATCCTTCAGGCCGGTTGAATTCTTACCAGCAGGTAAGGCTCTGGTATTTTGTTGCTCTTACGACGGGTGGTAGTTATTCTCTAGAGATTTTATAATTGAGATATATTAGAATGATAACACTACATTGTAATGTACACTTAGTTGGCCTACTGACATGTTTTTGAACTGTTCGATCATTCAAGATGTTCCCACTCTTGGAATTCTTCTCGATAAGACCACTTCGCACTCTTCACCAATACATTCACCTGAAAGACTTCTGTCTATAGGGGAATCAGGATTATTAAAACCAAACAGAACGACCGCAACTTATTGAATGGAAATAATATGAATAATGCAAGTAAGTGCATAGAGACTTCACCACCAAAAAAATAGTGGATTACAGAGCAGTTAAGAACATGGTCAAAAACTCTACTTTCATTATTTTGTTCTTGTATATTCAGTTTTTCAACGCAAAATGGAGCAGAAAACAAACTTTTAAGTGGGTGTAGAATGAGCTTTTATTCTTGTTTTTTGGACTTCCCTTTGCTATTTAGAAGAAAATATAGTTCATCAATGAATTGGCTGCTAAGCTGATCGACAATTATCTGCAGGCTATAATGGAAGTAGGGCAGGTCATACAATTTTATGATTCTGATAGGCGTTTTCCTGCTTGGGGCTTTGGAGGAAAGACACCTGCTGGAACAGTATCTCATTGTTTCAACTTGAATGGCAGTGCAAGCTTTGAGGTAGGAAGATAATTGCAATGCTTGATTATTCTTACCGTTATTGAGTTGGATTGCATATATAAGTTCGTTTCTCCAAAGCTAACACAAGATTTCCTTTTTCTTGTTTAATTTGTCAAAGTTTTAATGATATTCGGTAAATATTTGTTAACTCTTTGCTTTTCCATCCAATAGTTTTTGTTTTTGCATGCTAATGTTCTTTTCCTTATCATTCCTAAGCTTAATTCTTATTAAATTTTACCAGCTCATTATCATTTAGACAGTCAGTGGTAGATAGAGTTGCTCATTGCCTGGAACCTTTTTATCAATGGTCCCCCCTCCTTTCGGGAAATAATTCCATATAGGCCCATGAATTGGTATATTTACTATAATCAGCTATTTCATGAGCCCTTTAAAGAACAATTGAGTTCTTTATTTAACAGGTCGAGGGCGTTGACGGCATCATGGCTGCTTATGCAACTGCTCTACACAATGTTTCTCTTTCTGGACCCACTTTATTTGGCCCGGTGATCAACACAGCAGCACAAATTGCTGGTCAGTCTGTCTCAAACAACAATGGCAAGTATCTTGTCTTGCTCATTATAACGGTAAAGTGAACTACAACCGTGTTTCCCTTTTCTCCTGTTTGCCTTTATGTTTGTAATAAATAAGTTGTCACCTTTCCTAGGATGGAGTTATCACAGATATGCAAGAAACTAAAGATTCTTTGGTGAGGGCATCTGATCTTCCTCTATCAATTCTTATAGTTGGAGTAGGAGGTGCAGACTTTACACAAATGGAGGTGTGCTTTTCTTCAGTAATCTTTACACCAAGATATAAATTTGCTTTTTTTGTAGAACAATTTTGAACATTCGGCAGAGACCACTCATCTGCACCGATTAGAAATCTCAACATCGAAACGAAAATGCTCTAAATCTTGTTCCTTTGCAGATCCTTGATGCTGATAACGGAGAACGATTACAGAGTTCTACCGGTCGGGTGGCTACACGAGATATTGTACAGTTTGTCCCTATGCGAGAAGTGAACAGTGAGTATAATTGATGCCACCTTTTTTTTTATCCCTGAAAACTTATTTGAATGAACCAAAAGCTGGTAAAGCTTTGTCGTCTTTATGGGACAGACTGACAAATTAAGGTAAGGTCTAAATTGTTGGAAATTAAAGTTGGTTGGCTGAATGCAATTCATTGCGACCTTCGTTTATAAATACTATTGGATAGTGGTAGACAATATTTAGAAACCATAATTTGCAGTTCGTAGTGAGATGCTGTCTGTCTGGTGGATAAAGATCATATAATTAACAGCACAAAATCGCTTTTGAAGTGTCAAAGAAAGGCCATATTGTTGAACTGCGCATGGAGGCACACACTCAAACTGACTAGCCACTCTTACACATTCCTTATTTATTGAGAGTCTGCTCGTAACATAGCTGACATCTTGTATATCCTGATGTCTGAGGGAATACTTTGCTTCTATCTCTTATAAGCTGAGTGCTCCTGTTTGACCTAGTCGAGTCTTTCATTCATGCTTGAATGCAAGTGACCGTTAGCAATTTCTTCTCTTAGACTATAGGGTTCAAAAGGTGGTGCTACTAATTTACTTCTGTGTATTCTCTTTATTCTTGAAATCTCAACTAATATGTTCATTGTGCTTTGAGCAGGTGGACAGATTTCTGTCGTCCAAGCTCTTTTGGAAGAGCTGCCTGGACAGTTTTTGACCTATTTCAGGTCTAGAGATATCAAACCACATGCTCGTCATGTTTGCTAGAGAGCCTTCTTCTCAAGAATCATGTCAAAATCCCTCAAATATTGCACATATCGATCGGGCGTAAACCGAAGGTTGTTCGTGTTAAGAAATATGTATTAGGAAATTAGGAAAAAAATATCGTTCTTTTTTTCAGATTTTAGCCCTTTTTAATTTTTTTCCCACATTATTTCTACACCATAATACATGTTCCTAAATAAATGTTTTTATATTTGTTACTCTATTGTTTCCATTTTATTTTTATTTTTATTTTTTAAAAAAGAAATGCTTGTGATTTTGGGCATTAAAAATGGAGAACTATGTATATATAAATGGCTAGACATCCACTCGCGTGCACATGTATTTTTATATAGATGGCATATTAGTTTTCTTATTTTTTTTCTTTCAAAATATATTTTTTTATAAATTAAAATGAGAAATGCAATAAATCATAAAAATATGATGAATAGTTAATAAATTAGTAATTTCTTATAAAGTGTAGAACTAGTATTTAAAATTTAAAAAAAAAACTCTTTATAGAATTAAATAAAATTCTAACTTGATTAGAAAGGAATTTGAAAATTAAAAAAAAAATTATATAAAAAAAAAGTCTAGAAGAGCAACTTCCAAACTTAAATCGAGCATGATTCGGCCTTGACCAGATAAATATAATTTTTTAATAAAATAATTGAATTCATTATTTTAATTTTTTTTTAATTTAGTAATTGGATTAAAAAACATATCAATTTAAAAAAAAAAGTCATTTGACTTATTCATTAATTTGGTGTTTGTTTTTGCAATTAATAGTGTTTTTGACTATTCTTGAATTTTTTTGTAGTTTTAAATTATTATATTTATATGTTTTTTTGATTTTTTTATATACTAATATAAAAAATAAATTTTAAAATAAAAAAAATATTATTTTAATATATTTTTAAATAAAAAAAAATTTTAAAAATCACTTTTATATTTTGAAATTAGCTATCCCAAGTTCTTTTATATCCTTTAGGTATCATTTAATTATTGTTTTTTTCCTTTATATATATATATATTCAACAAAAAAATAATAATCAACACGTTTTTAAACTGAATTATGGCTGGGTAAGGCGTTTAAACGGAAAAGAATCAGATGGAGATGCAGGGGATCGAACCCTGTACCTCTCGCATGCAAAGCGAGCGCTCTACCATTTGAGCTACATCCCCATTTGGTATATTTTAAACAGTTAAATATAATTTATACGTAATTAATGCAAAACAGTTGAAGATGATCTATCCACCTCAACAGAGTTGTGAAAGAAGCCCTCGCCATACATTTTTTCCTTGGCAACGACCTGAGTATCTTCAAGGGGGATATCCGGAAAAAGGATTTTCATTTGCTTTCCGGACGCTTTGCTTCGCTGCTCATCCTACTGGGATACCAATAATCAAGAATTTTCTGGCTTTAGATGTTTCTAAGTTAACTGCTATCGTTATGGCAAACTCATGGTTGGATTCTGACATTAGGAGGCATGAAGAAAGGAAAGGACAACTTCCTCGGGAATTTCCAGAGATATTTGGTATTCCATAGAGGAAGCAGGGAATTTTCATATCTGTAGTCGTTTTTGTGGCTTAACATAGTTGACTTTTCCTTCTTTTTCCCATCGGGTAAAGTCGCTGCAGTGGAGCCAAAAAGTTATAGAAAGGACTAATCATGTATGAATAAGAAAAGCAAAATTATATGATAAAGACCTCATTTGTTGCGGTGTTTGTGAGACAGAGACTGGCATGGTAGCTAAAGAATCCAGGCAACAATAGAGAAACAATGGCAAGAAGCACCATCAGAAGTAATTGAGTGCTGTACGAGCTCAGCAGCCACTGTGAACCCCAGAAAACTAATAATGAAAGTGAAAAATTAAAACAGAAATTTGAAGTTTTAACATCATTCCATGAAATTTAAAACAAAACATTATAAAAAAATTGAGGCAACACGGTATAACAGCAATGCTGGCAACAGAACCTGAAGCATACCTATTTCTGTTACGAGTTCCAGCGAAGAAACAAGGAAACCAGTAACCAGTTGCAATAACTTCTAAGAGCAAGTTTGACTATAAAAACAATTAAATTATCAGTAGAAAAGGTTTTTTTTTTCTAATTTTCTTTTATTTAAGTTGGGAAACTGGCATATGGGTAAGGGAGGATTCAAAGCCCATTGACATAGAATTATGAATGGTCTCAATGATTTACAATAAGTATTACAGATAGGAGTCTCTACATATGAAATCCAGCAAGATGCAGTTTACAAGACAGGACAAAATTTGTTTAGAAAATTGTTGCGGGATTGAATTTCCAGGAAGCACCAGTGGCTGTAAACCCAGCAGCAACTAGATATCTGCAGCATCTATATTATCTTCTATAATTCCGATGCAAGATCCTACTGATTTTCCCATTGTCATGGCCTCTGCAAGTTTTTCTCTGGCTCCTTCATGACGACGCAACATTAGGATAGTGTTCAGGACAGACCATCTGACTTGGGAATCTGCTTTCTTTTGAGTGAAGCCTAAGCCCTTGATTAACATATCCAACTGTGCAATAAGCAAATGATAAGGTTCCATAGTTACAGTCAATATTTGCATATTCCTGAGATTTCTGCATGACGAAACCTGTCATTACAGAACTCCAAAAACGATTAATCTGAGGGTTTGCTCAGACCTTATTTATATCAGCAAGTCCACCCTCGGCGTATCCGAATAAAAGGTACTCGGTTGCTACACCCGCAAGTGCTATACAGGAGAATCTGTTCAGAGTCTAGAAGAACATCCGAAGTCCACATGTAAGAATAATTATCACGTCCAAGGAGCTTAATCATTTCTACAGCAATATTCAATTTTGTATTTCACTCACAAGCAGCAAAATCTGAACTTAAGAAGTCAACTACATACCGTAGCTGATACTTTTCCTGTATTAACCTGCATGCCATGGAAAGTGGAAGAATCAGCAGCAATACCAAGAATAAGTAATTTCAAAATAATGTTCCTTCTGAAACCTGATCAGCAAAAAAGCATGCAGTTTTGTAGCAAACAGCAATTCACGATGTGAGAATTCCAGTAGAGAAATTGTAAGTAAAGTTGATCTGTCAAAACTTTCATACTTCCATAAATTCATAGGTCCTAGATTGTTCAAGTAGCACTTAAGTAAAGTTGATCTGTCAAAACTTTCATACTTCCATAAATTCATAGGTCCTAGATTGTTCAAGTAGCACTACTACTTTGTGTCCACACTTTCCAAAGGGTCCATAATTCTGCTACTTGGTAGACTGGAGCTGGAATAGAACAGTTAAGTATGATTCAGAACCCTTGATTCCTTGCGAAATGCTTATCTAATTGCTGGAGAGCTAAGGCAACTTAAGAAATGCCATGAGCTGACAATAACCAAGAAAATAATAAAAGCAACCCATCCACCGCACTAATTAAGATTAATACAACACGATGGAAGCAGTATATGAGACTGTTGAAATGCAGGGTAGTGAAATATCACAGAACAAAATTCAAATCGCAAAAGCCAACCTACTTCTTCAAGAAAATCAAAATCCACAAAAGCAGTCCCTGCTTGAACATTGAAAGATCCATCCTTCTGTAAAGCTTCCAGGCTTGTAAGTGTATAACCTCTTGGAAGGATGCCCACCATGTAGGCAATCAGGAAATGGCCAGCTTCATGCTGCAGGCGGAAAAGGGGGGAAATTGGAAAGCAGTTATTTTGTGATATTAGAAACCACTTCCATTAACATGAATTCAGATGTCCATGGATACAGAAGACATGGAGCACTGATAAAAGAATACATACTATCAGTACTAGTACCCTCTGAGTTGGATCTGTGTGAAAAAGTTACACGACTCGAAATAAGCAAGCAGCACAGACTTCAACATCATATATCTGTGTGGACTAATATGAGAGAGAGAGGTCTTACTTGAATAACCCGGTTGTGGTACTTCTGACTGAAGGTATGCCCAATTGTATCAAGAACCAAGCTGCCAAGACCTCCATTAAAAGACACCTAAAAAATCCACTGGATTAGACACTAAAATAACATAGAGGGTGCCAACTTATATTTGTTCAAGACAAGTAAATTTATAGCAGCAATAGACAGTAGACTAGGGGTCTCGGGGATTCTGGTTCAAGTTCTCACTATTTGCTCAGGAAGAACATTCAAAATTTTATACAAGAAAATAGCGAGGAAGTGATCTTTGACAGTACATAAAGGTGCAGGCAGCCAGGCACACCTTCTGCAATAGAGAAACATAACGAATTTGGAAACAACTTTATCTTTGAAAGCGAGTGGACAAGAAATTAAACCGACAAATAAATCACAATTACGACCAAATGCATGCAAGTAGAACCAAAACCATGATTATATTTATGCATGCATTGTTAAGGTGAAAATTCAGTATCCAAAGGCTGCCTGCAGTAACATAATAAATAAGGAGATAGGTTTTGAGACAAATTTAGATAAGCATGAGGAACTTACAGAGTCCAAAGTCCACAAAAACAACAACCCCAAGGAGAAAAGGAGGATCTGTTGTGGACTAAACCCAAATGCATTCCATGTAGCAAGCCCTCCAGCAACACCAGCAAGCTGCAGAGTTCTTTCTATAGCACCAAGAGTTGCATCCACAGGAGATAAAAGTGATCTTGTCTCTATTCCATTTAGCTTCAATTCATCCAATGTGTAAAGCCTTTGTGGTATCTGCACAGTTCATTTACTCATTCAAGGAAGCAAACCGTTCTTTCAACACAGACAGAAAGACGAAAGCACCACCACAACTAGAAGTAAAAACAGAAGGGTGAGAAACTTTTTGGTGCCCAACCTGCCTTCCAGCACCAAAACATCTAAGCCCACCGGGCTTCCCTTGCAAATCCTTGACAAGAGAGAGTGCTGCTCTTTCATCTCCCTTACTTAGCTCCTTGTCCACTTGCTCCAAAACTTGCTGTCTTTGTACACCAACTGAAGAACCCACAATTTTTTTAGAGCAGAATCTCAATCTTGGAGAAACTAAACCTGTGTAATACACTACTGTGCCCATTCAAGACAGTTTTTTTAAGGAAAAAAAAATGAATGACACAAAATAAAAACCTTTTAATACCTCAAAATGCAATGTTTTTAATTGCCAGCCACACAAACGGGATATAACTCCATCACCTAAAACGACATCGTTTGACACTTTTCGACTACTATACAACTCGACCGGTGCCTTTATTTTCTTAGAAATCAAACAGACTAGCTAGCAAAACCCATTAAAGAAATGAAATTTCCGAGACAGGTCAGGATAGAGAAATCAGGTTTTACGACGTCGTATGGCAGAGTTATCCTCTTCAATTTTAATAAAAAGATTGGATTTTAAGCTCTCAAGAGGCAATTTCAAGTCATCTCTCTCCTCATGCAAATGCAAGGCAAACCTGGTGGCCTCAGTGAATTTGGAGCTGCCAAAAAAGTACCTTTCTCTCGCTATTTGTAAAACATTTTTTTATTTCAAATGTTCTAGTTAAGATTTTGTCGGGAAATTTAATTATTCAAGGATCCGTTAATCATTTGGTGATAGCTTTGCCGGTTGTTTCATGTAATTCATACTTTGAGATCGAATCATTAATTTTCAGCGATCCATCGTATTAATTGTATGTTTACCCAAGATGGTTTTTTGGCCTGATTATCTTTCACAGGATCAGCTAAGAAAACATGAAAGTTCAATGCATGTTGAAGTCAGGGAGTCTACCTGTGGAGAAGATCATTTTTTCTATGTCTGCAAGTAGGACAAACTTGGTTTCCTTCTTTAGTACCTCTACCATTGTCAAACTTGTCCAGAAACTAAAACATGTTGAGAAAATACAGCCGCAATGCTGTAATATTTTCATCTGTTGCTAGTAATATCTTTGATACTCTGTTACTAGATACTCTGGAACAAGTTTTTATCCTGTGGTGTCAAGGGGGATTTCATGGAACTGCTTTGAAATTTTAGAGGGAAAAGCATCTCAGACTTGAAAAACTTTCAAGACGGATATAGACAATACGAATGTAGATAAAAACAATTGAATACGCTCATAGAGAAGCTAGATTGACTTGGCTTTCGTTGAATATTTGGTAAATAAAAACAATTAAGCTTAAACAGCTTAATTGGCTAGCAATCCAAATCCAAATCCAAATTCAAGTTCAAGTAATTCTATTTTAATTATGATTTTAGAAATGCTCAGTATTCCCAACAAACTAACTCTGCACACCCTCATTCATATCATACTTGTAGCATGGGTTTCTTTCTTTCCTCCTGCAGTCTCTGAACATGTTTTCTTGCATAATATTACGAGGATTTGTGGCAGAGCACCTGGCTTTTGGAAGCTCAGAAGGCCTTCATTCTGAAGTTGCGAAGGTTAGGTTGGATTCCTTATTACTATTTTGCAATTATGCAACAGCTTGATAGAGCAGTGAAATGGTTGGGCCTCTCAGAGAGGGATGCAAACTTTCACACTAAACACTGTCTTTATCTTGAATCGTCATCTCCAAGCTAGATCCCGATTTGTATAGGCTATGACACGGGAAGCTGGCTTCTGTAATGATGAAGGATTGAAGAAACTATGTTGTAAAACTATGAATTGCTTGCCCACAAGTCATAGGGCTTTCCAAACAATCATCGCAGCAGAAGAGGAGCATTTAAAACGAGAAAAGAGCAGTTCCATTAGATGTAGATTCCAAAAAGCCTCAGCTTTACCAAAAACATACAGCAGAGTAAAACCCCACGTAGCCAGGACATCAAAAAGAATATAATACAGACTGTGGAAACCCTAATAACACCCAAAAAAATACAGGCCATATCAAAGCCTAAAACTCCTGAGAAGCAGATCCAATGTCACCCTTTCCTTTGCCCATCTTCTTGGGAAGAAGTGTCTGGTGAATATTAGGCAAAACACCTCCATTAGCAATTGTAACTGACCCCAGTAGCTTGCTTAATTCCTCGTCGTTCCTTACTGCAAGCTGAATGTGCCTTGGCACTATACGATTCTTCTTATTATCTCTCGCTGCATTCCCAGCTAACTCAAGCACCTAATCAAAATCGAACACCCGTTTCAAATAATTTATTAACAAATTAAAGTCTGATTTGAAAAAAAATAATTAATTATGAACTAATAACACAAAACAATTGCAAGAGGGAAAAAACCAACATTTTCAAATAAATTAGATAAGAGATTTTGTTTTGACCCAAAATCAATAAACACAAGAAAATGACCCAACAACCCCATTGAAAAAACAGCTCAAAAGGCCAAAAGGTAAAGAAAACGGACCTCGGCAGCGAGATACTCGAGGACAGCGGCGAGATAGACAGGAGCACCAGCACCAACACGTTCAGCATATTTACCAGCCTTCAAGAACCTAGCAATCCTCCCTACTGGAAATTGCAACCCTGCTTTCTGTGATCTCGACACGGACTTAGATGCCTTTGGTTTCCCTCTTCCTCCCTTAGTAGACGCGCCTCCTTCCTTCGAACTCATCTTGAAATCAAATGATTTTACCAAAATACAACGCTGTAAATCCCTAACCCTAGTTTTGGTCCTAGAGAGTGGAGGAGAAATGAGAGAGGTGATTTTGATTTTTGGGGTGGTGGTGGAGGTGGTGTTTGCTTATATAAGGAGAGGAGGTATGATCTGATTGGTGGGTTCAGGTATACTGGGATCGGTGACGTGGCTTATGTTTTCGCTCTCGCGGCGCGAAATTGAATTTTTTGTTTTTGATTTCCGCTTTTTTTTAATGGCATTTGTTGGGCCTTTGGGCTTTGCTTTGCTGGCCTAATATAAATTATGTGGAGCTTCATTATTTTGATAAATTTCTAATGTTTTTTATGCAATATTATATTTTAAAAAAAATAGAATTGAATAATTATACTAATTCCAAATAATTAATATAATTATATTGATTAATTAATAAAACAATTATATTAATTCAAAATCAAAGCAGAAAAGAGCAGTATGTCTAGCAACTAAATGTTTAATTTCATTAGACAACTCCAAAAATACATAGAAAAACACTAAGCAATGTATATGACAACCTATAGCACATCCTAATCAAAAGCCCTAAAACTCCTGAGAAGCGGATCCAATGTCACCGCCCTTCCCTTTGCCAGCCTTCTTAGGAAGCAGAGTCTGGTTAATGTTAGGCAAAACACCTCCATTTGCAATTGTAACCGACCCCAACAGCTTCCCCAACTCCTCATCATTCCTCACTGCAAGCTGGATGTGCCTCGGTATGATCCGGTTCTTCTTGTTATCTCTCGCAGCATTCCCAGCAAGCTCAAGAACCTGAAACCCCAGAACACAAATCAGAACCCGTGATTAAAAACAAGTTTAGAGTCCCGGTTAGAGAAGTTAAGGGAAACGAACCTCGGCAGCGAGGTATTCTAGGACAGCGGAGAGGTAGACAGGAGATCCAGCACCAAGACGTTCAGCATACTTTCCGGTTTTCAAAAACCTTGCAATCCTTCCCACTGGGAACTGTAGCCCTGCCTTCTGGGACCTTGACACCGCCTTGGAGGCCTTTGGCTTTCCTCTCCCTCCCCTTGTAGGAGCTGCTGCTGCTCCTTTTGAACTCATTTTCACGCAAGAATCAGAGAAATGTTTTTTTTCTTCACTGGGAGAGTAGTATTTGTGTGGGATGGGGTTGGTGACGGGGCTTTGTTCATATAGGAAGAGGAGGCGTGGTTTGATTGGTGGGTATGGATTTGCGAGGATTGATGACGTGGCCGGGGTGTTTTAAATTCGCGGCGGGAAATAGATTGCTTTTCCGCTTTTGTTTTATATGTTTGAAAAGCTTGAAATTCGTGTGTTAGTGGGCCCTGCAATCGAAGTTAGGGTAGCAGGGCAACTTCCTTTTGATAATTAACGGTTTAGTATTAAATTAAGGTATTTTAAATAATATTTATATGGGGAGTTACATGAAAACCCTCGACATATTCTTCATTAATAAATTTAAATTATAAGAGCACGTGCTCAGTAACAAACTTAAATATTGGTATTATAAAAATCAAATATTGCCCTTGTACTCATATTTAAAGTCTTAAAATATTACAGTGCATATACTGTTGGGCTTTCACGCTCTATATGTATGGGCTACAATAAGCCTTTTAGCAGATATTGTTGAGAAACACCATCTGAGGCCTTTGCCCATGAAAACCCCAAAGGGGTCGCTCTTGAAATCCCATTATCCAATCTTGTGAAGGGCTCATGCCATCGGATCAATCCCTACACAAAATCATTTTAAATAAGAATTCCATTGATTTCT